>Ga0209097_10000060_pt1 | contig 135293 bp, 111 predicted proteins | sample AD_UKC052_MetaG_FD_184419 | JGI IMG/M metagenome (GOLD analysis project Ga0209097, IMG submission 184419) | Active sludge microbial communities of municipal wastewater-treating anaerobic digesters from USA - AD_UKC052_MetaG (SPAdes) (version 2) | ecosystem: Engineered > Bioreactor > Anaerobic...
TTGTCCTGTTACGCTTTCCTATTCCTTACGGAATTAACGTTCTGCTCTTGTACTCTTTGTTGTACTTGTTCTTCCAATCTGTCAATGAACTTTTTTATTCTCCCTCGCAAAAGGGGTTGCAAAGATAAAGAGAAATTTGAAACTCCAAAAAAAATGAACAAAACTTCTCATTATTCAGGGTGAAAGAGGGGATTCGAACCCCCGACCTCTAGAGCCACAATCTAGCGCTCTAACCAACTGAGCTACGATCACCATTACTTTCAGGGACTGCAAAAGTAAAACAAAAAATGGAATCCACAATTAAAAAGAGTCTGCTTTCCAGTCATCTATTGTGAACCTGAACCGATACCTGTATATGATACGGTTAATCTCCAGAGGAAGTTCCACCGATACACGCTGTCCGATATTTCCTTTTCTGTCGTAAAACAGGTGGTTGATCCTCCATAGGGTATAATTGTCAGGATCGTAATGTATGTTGGAAGCAGGCAGCAAGAAATCTTCCAGCGATCCCAGGGGCTCCAGGGGTGTTATCTCCTGTATAGAGTCTTTCAGGAAAAAATCAACCCCGTCATGGATCAACCTGAGTGTGTCTCCGTCCTGGTCCAGGTAGGATGCCTTATCCCAGTCAATGAACAAAGTGTCTGCAGTAAGGTTGTCCAGGATAAACCCGAACCGGGTGTTTGTCAGGGACCATGTAATCCTGAACATGGGATTTTCATAAACATAACGCGTGGTCCCATCGGGTTGTTCGGCAGTTGAAAGCATCATGTCACGGGTCGGGGCAACAGGGATGCTTTCTGCATCCTGCAAACGGATGGAATAAGTCCCCAGACGGGGTGTCCCACACGATACGAACGCCAGCAAGGCGATCCATGCTCCGTAATGTGTAATAGTCAACCGCATACATGAGCAAAGATACATAAAATTGGCAGATGATCAGTTTGTAACCAGCCTACTGAGCCATGAATAAATTTTCACAGCCTTGTCATTTTCGTTGGTTCGGATCCAATCTCCATACTGATTCAATATCACCTGCCGGTACCGGCCCTTCCGTTGGTCATACCAATAGCAGGAATACATCCGGATGCCCATGTCGGCGCCATGTGGTTCGGGCTTGGTCAGTGAACCCTTAGAGGCCGGGAATACCAAATGATTGTAGTATGACATTTCTCTTGCAGAAACTTTCCCGATTACCGAGTCGCAGTAAGACAGGTTTTCCTCCAATTCAAACCTGGTAATATATCCCAACGAATCGGGATAATTCCATTTATGTGGATTCTTATAGGACCGGATGATCCCGTTTTCGTCAATTATCCAGCCGGAATGTACAGAAACCCAGGCATGGTTTTCATATGAAAAATGAAAATACGCATGAGGAGCGCATGAAGGTCGCCATGAGTCCGGGTCGCAGCCATTCAGGCATACAAAACACAGAAACAACAAAACAATCCTTTTCATATAGTTAAACGTATTTTTTGCATACAAATATTCAAATTATATTTGGACTTTGTTATATTTTTTCCATCAATGAACGATAATAATAATGTTGTCATCATAGGGGCCGGAACAGGTGGCATAGCTACTGCCATATTTCTGGCAAGAAAAGGATACCGCATAAACGTATACGAACAGTCAGACACCCCCGGAGGCCGGTGCAGCTGCTATATCCGGGAAGGACACCGTTTTGACCTGGGGGCCACCATCTTTCTGATGCCTGACCTTTACAGGAAAGTTTTTGACTCCCTTGGGATTTCTTTTGACAGTGCCATAAAATCAAAACACCTTGACGAGATTTACCGTCTATATTTCGCAGACGGAACCACCTTCCGTTTTACCACAGACAGGCAGGTCATGGAAAAGCAGCTAGAGGCCCTCGAAAAGGGAAGTTATGCCCGTTTCCAGGAGTATGTGGAAAAAGGGTACGGTTTTTACCGAATTGCCATTGACCAGCTGCTGGGGCGCAATTACACTTCCCTGTTTCAGTTCATAACATGGAAAAACATTAGCATCCTGTTCCGTATCAAGACCCTGACCAGTCATATGCGTTATATTAAGCGCTTTTTCAATCACCCCCACCTGCGGACCGCTTTCACCTTTCAAAACATTTATGTGGGTCAAAATCCGTTTACCGCTCCGGCGCTTTTTTCCATGCTCCCCGCCGCCGAGATCAGCCAGGGATCGCTGGTAGCTGAAGGCGGTATGTTCAGTGTTGTGGAAAGCCTGGTGAAGACTGCCCGGGAACTCGGCGTGACTTTTCATTACAATAGTCCGGTGAGGAAAATCACCACCAGTGGGAAAAAGGCCACGGGTATTGAACTGGAAGACGGAACGGCTGTTCCGGCCGATGTGGTGGTTGCCAACGCAGATCTGCCCTATGTGTACAGGGAGTTGCTTGAGGACAGGTGTTATACAGCCTGGCTGGACAAGCTGCGGTATTCCTGTTCGGCAATATCATTTCACTGGGCAATGGATAAAACATACCCTGAACTCACCCTGCACAATGTTTTCATGTCTGAAAACTACAAAAACAACCTGGACCACATATTCAAAGAAAAAAAAGTATCGGATGATCCCAGTTTTTATGTGTTTTGTCCCCGGGAAACCGATCCCGGAGCCGCTCCACAAGGACAGGACACCATCTCCGTAGTAGTGCCTGTAGGCCATTTGCACAAGAAAAACAAAGACCAGTGGGATGCCATCCGGGAACAGGTCCGCAAAGGGGTGCTGGAAAGATTTGAAAAACTGGGACTTACGGATTTTGAGCAGCATATTAAATTTGAAAAATGCCTGATGCCCGAAACATGGGAAACTAAATTCCACGTCACCAAAGGATCTGTGTTTGGCAGCATCAGCCACTTCGTTTTGCAGATGGGGTATTTTCGTCCGCACAACCGGCACCGCACCTACAGGAACCTGTATTTTGCAGGTGGTAGCACCCATCCCGGAAACGGAGTGCCGCTGGTACTGATGTCTGCAGCTTTGACCTCGGAACGGATTATTAAGGAACACGGACATGAGTAGAAGATCTGACAAGGACCAGATACTGGAGATATTTCAATCCCTGGATTTTGAACATATTGACAAGCATCCAAACATCCTGATAGCTGCTGCTTTCTGGGAGCCGGAACGCTACCGGGCAGCCTGCACGGCCTACTGTTTTTTGCGATCGGCAGATGATCTTGTAGACAATTATAAATCTGAACACCCTGTTATCGGAGAACAGGAACAGGCTGCTCTCAGGAATAATCTGGACAGACTGACCGGATTGCTCATGAACAACTCCAACATGGCTGCGGACAGCGAGCTGACAGCTACCTGGGAGAAATTTCTGATTCCCCTCTGGCCCGTAGAGGCTTTTACCCGATCCATGATTTATGACATTCACCACCAGGGTTTCCCCACTTTTTCCTCTTTTCTTGAATATGCCGAGGGGGCCTCTGTGGCACCAGCCGGAATTTTTGTGCACCTGTGCGGCCTCCGGAAGCAAAACGATCATTATCTGCCCCCCGTTTTCGATGCCCGTGAGACGGCACGTCCCTGCGCCATCTTCAGTTACCTGGTCCATATCATCAGGGATTTTCAACAAGACAGGCTGGATAACCTGAATTATTTCCCTTCCGACCTTCTTCTTCAATACGGGTTGAGCCAGGAGCAGCTGGACACAATGGCCCGCGGAGGCACCGTGCTGCCTTCATTCCGTCTCCTGGTCAGGCACTACATGGATGTTGCCGATGCATACCGCAGGGAAACCCTTAACATGATCAGAAAAGTCTCTCCCGTGCTGGATACGCGTTACCGGTTAAGTCTTCAGATCATCTTTGACTTGTACCTTATGGTTTTCCAACGCATTGATCCGGAAAATGGACAGTTTACCAGAGAAGAGCTGAATCCCCGGCCGGATGAGGTCAAATCCCGGGTTTTTAACACCTTGATGAAATTTTTATAACTTTACGGATCCATGGCCAGGATCCTGAAATACCCATTGACCGTCCTGCTTGTTACAGCAGCCCTGCCAGCCCTGTCTGCCATACTGACAGGCACCGGGGAGCAGGATTTTGCACGCTTGCGCAGTGCCATGGTCCGGGACCAGATCGTTGCACGGGGGGTAACGCACCGCGCAACCCTGCAGGCCATGCGCACGGTAGAACGCCATCTTTTTGTAGACGCTTCCCTCAGCTCAAGGGCTTATGAAGACAACCCCCTTCCCATAGGATACGGGCAAACCATTTCCCAACCCTTCATTGTGGCCTACATGACAAGCCTGCTGGACCTGAAGCCGGAAGACAGGGTCCTTGAAATAGGCACAGGATCGGGTTACCAGGCGGCCATACTGGCCCGGATGGCAGATTCTGTCTACACCATAGAAATTGTGAAAGAACTTGCGGCCAGTGCAAAAAAAAGGTTGCAGGACCTGGGATACCATAACGTTGAAGTGGTACCGGGCGACGGGTATTACGGGTTGCCCGGAAATGCGCCCTTCCAGGCCATAGTGGTGACAGCCGCTGCCGAACACATACCGCCTCCTCTGATAGAACAGCTTGGGGAAGGGGGTAAAATGGTCATACCCGTTGGATCCCAGTTCATGGTACAAAACCTGATCCTGGTGGAAAAGAAGAAAGGACGCATCACTACCACCAATCTGATGCCGGTCCGTTTTGTCCCTTTTACAAGGGAAGAAACCCGGTAAAGAAAGATCATGAAAAGAAGACTGGCAATTTCCATAGGCCTGCTATCCTGCAGTATGGTGGCATTTCAGGTTGCCCTCATGCAGATATTGTCCATCTCTCAGTGGAATCATTTTGCCTACATGGTAATATCGGTGGCCATGCTTGGTTTCGGAGCAAGCGGGACCGCCCTGGCTTTCCTGAGAAATCACCTGGTCCCAAAAATCGGGTCCAACCTGGCTTTTCTCATGATATTCACTTCATTAAGCATCATGGGAATTCTTTTTTTCTCCCGCACAGTGTTCGGAGGCTTTGATTCCTACCTGGTTTTTTACGAGAAACGCCACTACCTGAACCTGATCTGTTCCTACCTGATGTTGTTTGTCCCCTTTTTCCTGGGAGCATCTGCTCTTGGTCTGGCTTACAGTCATTATGCCTCAGATATTGGTCGTTTATATTTTGCTGATCTGGCAGGTTCGGGAATGGGGGGACTGCTGATGTTGATACTACTATGGCATGTATCCCCGTCTGTAGTACCTTTTGTGATCGCCTGTCTTCCTCTGGTGGCCGGTTTGCTGATATTCCGGCACAACGGGAAAACAGTTGCTGAAAAAACGGGCCTCCTTACACTGGCGCTGCTGGCCCTTGTCCTGCTTGTGGCAGGTTTCCTGAATCCTCCCATCCTTCCCTCCTCACAATATAAAAGCCTGTCACGAGCCCTGTTGCTGCCCGATGCCAGGGTGGTGGAAACCATAAACAGTCCCTACGGACAACTCAAACGCGTGTCTGCCCCTGCCCTGCGGTATGCGCCTGGGCTGAGCCTTGGTTATACCGGACAGGTACCGGTAACCGAAGTGCTCTTCCATAACGGGGACTGGCTGGGCCCGCTTGTGCCCATGGCACTGCCGGAACGGGAAGAAACGGTGGTCTTGTCAGCCCTGCCGGGCACACCGGACGCGGAGGGCGCACAGGAATCCCTTGATGGCAAGGAAACCGGGCACTATCTGGATTATTCAACCCAGGCACTCCCCTATGTTATTGGCACCCCGGGGAAGGTATTCGTTGCCGATGCCGCCACCGGACTGCAGGCCGGATATGCCCTTAGCCGGGGAGCCAAAGAGATCGTGGCTGTGGAACCCAACAGCACAGTGGTAGGGATGGTCACCAGGAACATTGCCGTGCCCGGGGAACAAATAAGTTTCATAGCGGGGCATTCCAGGTATCATGTGCAGCAGGACGACCGGTATGATCTCATCCTCCTGCCCGAAACTGGTTCCTTTGGAGGCAGTTCGGGCATCCTGGCCCTGGAAGAGCAATACCTGTTCACCCTGGATGCTTTTTCGCTCCTTTGGGACAGGTTGTCCCCCGGCGGTATGATTGCTGCAACCCTGTGGGTGGACTATCCACCAAGGAGCACCTTTAAGTTGCTGGCTACCATGGCAGTAACAGCAGAATCCAAAGGGGTGGAAGACCCGGCAGACCATATTGTGGCAGTGCGAAGCTGGTCAACCATCACCTGTGTCCTGGTAAAAAACAAGGTATCGGCCAACAACATTGATAAGATCCGCACATTCTGCCAGTCTCGGCAGTTCGATCCCCTGCTCTATCCGGGGATCCATCCTGAAGAAAGAGAAGTGTACAACATGTTGCAGGACAAGTCCTTTTTCCGGACAACCGATCTTCTGCTGACACGGGAAAGGGAAAAACTGTTCAGGGAATATGATTTTCAGATAAGGCCGGCCACCGATTCCCGACCCTATTTTTCTCAGTTTCTCAAATTGGGGCGGTTGTCCAAAATGCGGGAGGTATTTGGATCGGCATCTATGCCTTTCCTCGAAGTCGGTTACCTGATTGTGCTGCTGACCATGGCGCAGATTTTCCTGGCCTCTTTCCTGTTTATTGTGCTTCCGCTGATTTTCAAAAAAGTGCCTGGGAAGGGGAAAACAAGCCTGCTGGTCTTTTTCTCGTTCATCGGCATTGGTTATATGTTTGCCGAGATGGTTTTCATCCAGCAATTTACCTTGTTTTTTGGCAGTCCGCTCTACGCTGCCTCGGCCGTTCTGAGCGCAATGCTCTTTTTTTCCGGGACCGGCTCGGCCTGTTCCCAAAAAATGGTCACCGGCAGCCCCCGCTTACGGCTCGTGGCAGGAGTGATTGCCGTGCTGCTGGCACTTTTGGCCCTGTTCCTGCCTTCCCTGATGAAAGCGACCATCGGAAATCCGCTTCCGGTAAAGGTATTGCTGTGTGCCCTGGTGATTGGACCTCCGGCGTTCCTGATGGGCATGATGTTCCCCTCGGCAATCCTGGCCATAAGACATGTGGGTGACGGATCCCTTATTCCATGGGCATGGGCCGTCAATGGATCCTTCTCTGTAATCAGTACGGCCCTTGCGGCTGTGATTTCAGTAGAGGCAGGTTATCAGACGGTTATGTGGGTGGCTGTTGCAGCCTATCTGATGGCAGGAATAAGTACACGATTTCGACTTTTTTCTATATTTGTCAAATAAACTCTAATTTGAATGTTATGAAAAAACTTGCCGTTTTGTTGTTTCTCAGTGTTTATTCGCTTACAGCCCTTGCACAGGATGCAGGCAAAATCACCGGTGTATGGTGGAATGAAGATAAAACCACCAAGATTCAGGTGGAACTGAAGGATGGAAAATATATCGGTACAATCATATATATGATTCCTGAAAAGTATGAAAACGGGGAAGAACCCAAAGACGACAAAAATCCCGATCCGGCCCTCCAGAGCAGGTCACTCATAGGTCTTCGGATCCTGAATGGTTTTGTATACAATGAAAAAAAGAACGAGTGGAAAGACGGAACCATATACGATCCGGCCTCGGGCAAGACTTATGACTGCTTTGCCCGCCTGGAAAGCAACGACCTGATGAAACTCCGTGGCTTCGTGGCCGGCATGAGGATGCTGGGCCGCACCTCCCAATGGTTCAGGACCACACTGTGACAGGGTGGCAAACCCGGAGTGCCGCGCAAGAGGGATTTCGTGTTTTGCAGACCGTTGATAATCTGATATTTATATTTTAGCAAATTGGTATTGCGCGGTAAACCGGGTTTGCCCTGCGCAAAAAAGGGATTGCCTTCGCTCCGCTCGGCGTTCCCTCCTGGGCCGAATACAGCCCAAGCAAAAAAAGCTGCAGGAAGCGTGTTCGCTCCCCACAGCTTTTTTTTTCTTGTAGCGTGACCCAGGAGGGACTCAAACCCCCGACTTTCAGAACCGGAATCTGACGTTCTATTCAACTGAACTACTGGGCCGGCTTATTGAAGGGATGTAAAGATACGCAGATTCCCGGACATTGAAAAAAAATGTATATTTGACTTATGAGAGCATATGTATTTCCGGGCCAGGGTGCCCAATTTACCGGTATGGGTAAGGATTTGTACGATTCCAATCCAAAAGCCAGAGCGCTTTTTGACCGGGCAGACAGCATTTTAGGCTTTTCTCTTTCAAAAATCATGTTTGAAGGAGGAGCCGATGAATTGAAACAGACGAAAGTTACACAGCCGGCCATTTTCCTGCATTCCGTCGCCGCAGCATTGTGTGACCCCGATTTCAAACCCGATATGGTTGCCGGGCATTCCCTGGGGGAGTTTTCTGCCTTGACCGCAGCCGGGGCCTTGTCCTTTGAGCAGGGCTTGCGTCTTGTAAGTGCCAGGGCCCTGGCCATGCAGGCAGCCTGCGAAGAGCAACCTTCCACCATGGCTGCTGTATTGACCCTGGAAGATGAGAAAGTTGAAGAAATCTGTGCTACGATTTCGGCCTCCGGTTGCATAGTGGTCCCGGCCAATTACAATTGTCCGGGCCAGATAGTCATTTCAGGGACCGTGGAAGCGGTGGAAAGAGCCTGTGTGGCCATGAAGGAAGCCGGTGCAAAAAGGGCTGTCGTATTGCCTGTTGGAGGAGCATTCCACTCTCCTTTGATGGAAAGTGCCCGCAAATCGCTGGAGGATGCGATAGGCACAGCTGTCCTGGTCAAGCCTATATGTCCTGTTTACCAAAACGTTGACGGACTTCCTCATACAGATCCGGGAGAGATCAAAGAAAACCTGGTGAAGCAATTGACATCGCCGGTTAGATGGGCCCAGACCATTCAGCATATGGTGGCCGATGGCGCCCGGAATTTCACGGAATACGGACCGGGAACGGTGCTCATGGGAATGATAAAAAAGATTGCCCCTGAACTATTTATTTAGTATCTTTGCGTTCCTTTAGTTTTGTGATCCACTATGGGCGATGCACAGCTGATTGTCACGCACTTTTGCATCCCGGAGCATGTTATGTGTGTGGCAGCTCTGGGGGAAGGTTTCATAAACAAGACCTTTCTGGTCAAAACCTCAGCAAGGCAGCAATACATCCTGCAATGCAAAAACCGCTCAGTCTTCCCGAACATTCCTGCCATGATGGAGAATATCAGCAAGGTCACCCATCACATACTTTCGGAAGGCGGCAACACATTCAGGCTGGTTGCCGCAAAAGATGGAAAATGGTATCACAAAGACACGGACGGTGAGTACTGGGCCTGTTTCACATACATACCGGACACATATACTTTTGAACATGCTGTGGATATTGACCTGGTCAGGGCGGGTGGCCAGGGTGTGGGCCTTTTCAATAGCCAGATGGCCGGTTTTACTGGTTTCCTGGAAGACACGCTTCCCGGCTTTCACAACATCAGTTACCGTTTTGAGCAATTTGCCGGGTCGCTGAAAAGAGCACAGAGCCGCTCTTCGGACGCGAATGAAAGCAATGGTATCTCCCATCTGGAAGAGGTCTCATTGCTGGTGGAGGAAGTTTATAGCAGGAAGGAACAAATGGAAGCATTCTGGGAACTGGTCCGCTCAGGCACCCTCCCGCGCCGGGTGAGCCACAACGACACCAAACTCTCCAATTTCCTGTTTGACAAAGACCGGCAGGTTGTATGTGCCATTGACCTGGACACTGTCATGCAGACAACCGTATTGTTTGATTTTGGTGATGCTATCCGTTCTTATGCGAATCCTTTTCCTGAGGACCACCCCCTGTTGCAGGAGGTAAAAATGGATCTGGAACGTTTTTCTGCTTTTTCTCAGGGTTATTTATGCAAAGCGGCCTGGTTTTTGAACAAAGAGGAGAAAACCCACCTGGCCTTTTCTGCATTGTATATTACTTATGAACAATACCTCCGGTTTTTGATGGATTACATGGATGGTGACACGTATTACCGGACACGTTATCCCGGCCACAACCTGGTCCGGGCCCGCTCACAACTGGCTCTGCTTAAAAGCATGGAAGCACAGCTTCCTGCCATGCAACATGTTTTATCTGAAATTTTTAACACCCTTTAATAACATTACATTTAATTCCATATCATTATGGCAAAAGAAAAAAAATTCATCACTTGTGATGGCAACTATGCGGCAGCTCACATTGCTTACCTGTTCAGTGAAGTTGCTGCCATTTATCCCATCACTCCGTCATCCACCATGGCTGAGTATGCCGATGAGTGGGCAGCCCACGGGAAAAAGAACCTTTTTGGAGAACCGCTCAAGATAGTTGAGATGCAAAGCGAAGGCGGTGCAGCAGGCGCAGTTCACGGCGTATTGCAGTCCGGAGCGCTGGCCACTACCTTTACCGCTTCGCAGGGTTTGTTGCTGATGATACCGAACATGTACAAGATCTCCGGGGAATTGCTTCCTACGGTATTTCATGTCTCGGCCCGTTCCCTGGCTGCACAGGCCTTGTCAATCTTCGGTGACCATGCCGACGTTATGGCTTGCCGCCAGACAGGCTTTGCATTGCTTGCCTCGGGCGGTGTCCAGGAAGCTATGGACATGGCAGCAGTGGCACACCTGTCAACCCTCAAATCCCGGGTGCCCTTCCTCCACTTTTTTGACGGATTCCGGACATCTCATGAGATCCAGAAAATTGAAATGCTGGATTCAGGTGACCTGAAAAAGATGATCAGTTCCAAATCCCTGGCAGCTTTCCGTGAAAGGGCCCTCAACCCCAACCAGCCGGTTACACGAGGTACGGCCCAGAACCCTGATGTATATTTCCAGGCCCGAGAAGCATCCAATCCTTTCTATGATGCAGTTCCTGACATTGTTGCCCGCTATATGGGAGAAATCTCGGAACTGACCGGACGTTCATACCTGCCTTTCACCTATTATGGAGACGAAAATGCAGACCGTATTATCATTGCCATGGGTTCTGTATGCGACACCATCAAGGAAACTGTGGACCACCTGAACGCCCGGGGTGAACGCACCGGTATGATCACCGTGCACCTGTATCGTCCTTTCTCGGCCAAATACTTCCTGCGCGTGATGCCCAAAGCGGTGAAGAGCATAGCTGTGCTGGACCGCACCAAAGAACCAGGTGCCCTTGGCGAACCCCTCTACATGGACGTGAAGAATATCTTTGCAGAAGACCCGAATGCTCCCGTTATCGTGGGTGGCCGCTACGGATTGTCCTCTAAGGATACGACTCCCGCCCAGATCATGTCGGTGTTTGAAAACCTGGGCCGCAAGGAAGCCAAGAATAATTTCACCATCGGCATCATAGACGATGTCACCTTCAGGTCACTCCCCATGAAAGAAGAGATATCCGTTGCCAAACCCGGAACATACGAATGCAAATTCTTTGGGCTGGGATCGGACGGCACGGTGGGGGCCAACAAGAACACCATCAAGATCATCGGGGAAACAACTCCAAAATACTGCCAGGCATACTTCCAGTACGACTCCAAGAAGTCCGGTGGTTTTACCTGTTCCCACCTGCGTTTCGGGGACAAGCCCATCAACTCGCCTTACCTGGTGACAACCCCTGATTTCGTTGCCTGCCACGTGCCCAGTTACCTGCACAAGTATGATATCCTGAAAGGGATCAAGAAAGGGGGCACTTTCCTGCTAAACAGCCTGTGGGATGCAGAAGAAACCAAGAAACAACTGCCTGATTTTGTAAAGAGGACACTGGTAGAAAAGAATATCAATTTCTACATCATCAATGCTACAAAAATTGCAGAGGAAATTGGCCTGGGAGGCCGCACCAACACCATTTTGCAATCTGCTTTCTTCAAAATAGCCGGCGTCATACCCTATGACCTGGCTGTTGCCGAGATGAAGGACGCAATTGTCAAATCCTATGGCAAAAAAGGGGAAGAGATCGTTTCCATGAATTATGCTGCAGTCGACCGCGGTGGAGAAATTGAAAAAGTGACCATTGACCCGCAATGGAAGACTCGTTCCGCAAAATTCGAGGCCGACACGCACAAGCGCCTGGCCCCTGAATGGGTAAAGCATGTGGCTGATGTTGTGAACGCCCAAAACGGAGATGACCTGCCGGTAAGCGTATTCAAAGGATATGAAGACGGTACCATGCCCGCCGGTGCTGCCGCCTACGAAAAACGTGGTATTGCAATCTTCATTCCCGAGTGGACCCCGGATAATTGCATCCAGTGCAACCAGTGCGCCTATGTATGTCCCCACGCAGCCATTCGCCCGTTTGTCATGACCGATGAGGAAGCTGCCAAAGCCCCTGAAAGCATCAAAAGGACGGCCGGCAACGGACCTCTTAAGGGATATCATTTCACCATTCAGGTAAGTCCTTACGACTGTGCGGGTTGCGGCAACTGTGCCGACGTATGCCCGGCCAAGACCAAAGCCCTGGCCATGAAACCTGCCGGAACGCAGTTCCCCGAGCAGCAGAACTATGACTACCTGCATGCCAACGTCGGATATAAAGACACCATTGTCCCCAAATCCCAAAACGTGAAGAACCTGGGATTCACACAGCCCCTGTTCGAGTTCTCGGGAGCTTGTTCCGGTTGCGGGGAAACTCCGTACACGAAAGTGCTGACACAGCTATTTGGAGATCATATGATGGTGGCCAACGCCACAGGATGCTCTTCCATATACAGCGCTTCTTTCCCATCCTCACCTTATTGCAAGGACCGCAACGGACGTGGCCCGGCATGGTCAAACTCACTGTTCGAGGATAACGCGGAATTCGGTCTGGGTATGCGCCTGGGATCCGAGCAAATCCGTGAAAAACTGGCCAACCTGATTGCCTCGGCACAGGAAAAGGACGGCGTAACCGATGAGCTGAAGTCCCTCTTTGCAGAGTACCTGCCTGTACGCAACAACTTTGAACAGGCTGTGGCACTGGTAGAAAAGATGACCCCCCTGCTCAAAGGTTCCAAGCTGCAACCTCTTCGTGAAATTTACGATTTGCGTGGTTACCTGACCCCCCGTTCACAATGGATCATCGGAGGTGACGGCTGGGCTTATGACATAGGCTACGGAGGTCTTGACCATGTCCTGGCCAGTGGGGAAAACGTCAACGTACTGGTCCTTGATACGGAAGTGTATTCCAACACAGGAGGCCAGTCATCCAAATCAACACCGGCCGGCGCAGTGGCCAAATTCGCTTCTTCAGGGAAAAAGATCCGCAAGAAAGACCTGGGCATGATGGCCATGAGCTATGGTTACGTCTATGTGGCACAGGTCGCCATGGGTGCCAACAACGCCCAGTTGCTCAAAGCTTTGAAAGAAGCCGAGGCCTATGACGGTCCTTCCCTGATCATCGCTTATTCTCCGTGCATCAACCATGGCCTGAGCCGCGGCATGGGACAGTCACAGATGGAGGAAAAACTGGCCGTTGAATGTGGCTACTGGCAGCTTTACCGTTACAATCCGTCACTGATTGACGAGGGCAAGAATCCCTTCACCCTGGACAGCAAGGAGCCTGACTGGTCCAAATTCCAGGACTTCATCAAGGGAGAGGTTCGATACAGTTCGCTGCTGCAGACATTCCCCGACCAGGCTGCCGAACTGTTCGTACTGACGGAAAAACATGCCAAAATCCGTTACAATAATTACAAACGGCTGGCACAGTAATAATTCTGTTGAATATATTAAAAGAGAGGGTGACAAAAAGGTCATCCTCTTTTTTTATGCCGAGGCTTTAATCCTTCACTACAGGCGGTCGTTTGACTGCTAAGAACGGAGCGCTTTTTCCTTTAAGCCGAGGCGCTCCGTTCTTAGCAGTCAAGCGACTTTGCAGTTATGTGTATTGCTGCACCAACAGTTGTCCGGTGGTCTTTCAATGCGGATCATTCAAGGCGGTGCACCAAAGGCTTTTGGTGCTTATAATATGCTGCTTCGCAGCACCACTTATTGTTCCTGAGTGCTTTTGGGAAGGTGGTAAGTAACAATTGTGTTACAAAAACTCGTAACAGGAAGGAGGTGGAACCTCATGTTTGGCGGGCGTTACTGCCGCGGGCTGAAATGGGTGTCTCTGTCGCCACCTGGAACAGAGAGCCTCGGCGTACCCCAACAAGCTCTCTGTTCCAGGTGGCGACAGAGACGGCAGGCAGAAAAAAAGCGGGAGTTTCTGCGTACCAAAAAGCTTCCCGTTCTTGTGGTGTCAGCGATGACTGCAGGCGGAAAAAGAACAGAGAGCCCCGGCGTACCAAAAGCTCTCCGTTCCAAGTGGGGGTTGCTGTCAATCAATCCTCTGCGATCATTTCCGGCAAATCCTTGAAGGCCTTGATGCCCAGTTCTCTGAGCTTACTGGCCTGGCCTATGAGGTTTCCCTGGCCATCCCGCAACTGACCCATGGCCTTGTCGTAGGCTTCCTGGGACTTTGCTATGGTGCCTCCCAGGGCAGACAACGTCTCTATAAAATTCTCGAATTTCTTGAGCATCAGCTCCCCGCGCCTTGCTATCTGCATCGCGTTCTTGTTCTGCATTTCACGGCTCCACAAGTCTGACATCAGTTTCAGGCAAGCTATCAGATTGGTGGGACTGATAAGCACTATGCGCTTGTGGTAGGCATAGCTCCACATTCCCGGGTCATTCTGGATTGCAATCAAATAGGCAGGCTCTACAGGCACGAACATCATGACAAAATCCAGGGAACCCTGGAAACTGTCGTACTGTTTGGCAGCCAGTTCATCCACATGTTTTTTTATGGACAGGATGTGTTCCTGCAAAGCCTGCTGCTGCAGCTGCTGTGATGCGGCAGAAACATACCTGTCATAAGCCACCAGGGATACTTTGGAGTCAACTATGATGTTGCGTTCTCCCGGCAAATGGATCACGACGTCTGGGTAGAGCACATTGCCCTGCTCGTTGCGAAAGGATTCCTGCATCATATAATGCGTGTCCTTTTCCAGGCCCGACTGTTCCAGGATCCTTTCCAGCACCATTTCCCCCCAGTTCCCCTGAGTTTTGGGGCTTCCCTTCAGCGCCTCGGCCAGGTTGTTGGCCTGTGCGCTTACCTGGTTGGTTTGTTCTATCAGTCCCCTGATCCGTTCCTCCAGGGTGGAGCGCTGTTTTGTATCCTCAATATGAGCGGCATCCACCCTGCTTTTGAAATCAACCAGTTGTTCTCCCAGGGGCTTGAGCAATTGTTGCATGCTCTGCTTGCTGGTTTCTTCAAATTTCAGGGTATTCGCTTCCAGTATCTTGTTGGCAAGGTTCTCAAACTGGACAATCAGCTGTTTTTGCGTATCGGCCAGTTCCTTCTCCTTTAGATCAAGGGCTGTCCGTGCCGAGGCCATGCCGGCACCCAGTTCCCTGATCTCCCTTTCCTTTTCCCCAATCTGCTGCTCTTTGGCCTTAACTTCCAGATCTTTTGCCTGTAATCGCCTGTTTATCAATCCCCAGACGATTACCCCCCCTGCGATGATCCCCACCGAAAGACCGGCTACTATCGAAACTGCATCCATAAGTACAAAGTTAGCAAAAAAGCGGGTACCACACGGCAGCTCACTTTTTTCTCCACAGGCGGGTCATGTCTTCCAGTGTCTTGCCCTTTGTTTCCGGAACCATCTTGTATACGAATATACCGGACAGCAGGGAGAAGAAGGCATAAATAAGGTAAGCGCCTCCCGTGCTCCATTCCGAAAGCGAGGGAAATGTGGAAGAAACCAGGAAATTGGCAATCCACTGGGCAGCCACGGCTATGGCCACAGCCTGTCCTCGGATGGTGTTGGGAAATATCTCGGATATCAGCACCCAGGTAATCGGACCCCAGCTCATCATGAAGGAGGCTGTATAGATAATGATGAACACCAGGGCGGCAATCCCTATCACATCCATGAAGGAGAGCACGCTCAGGGCGGCCATGCCGATCATCATGCCTATGGAGCCGATAATGAGCAACGGCTTGCGTCCGAATTTATCTACCGTGAAAATGGCCACCAGGGTAAAGATGATGTTGACAAATCCCATGACCACTGTCTGTCTCATGGAAACATCACCCGAAGCCCCGAGGTTTTCAAATATTCTGGGGGCATAATACAGCACCACGTTGATCCCGACAGCCTGCTGGAAGAAAGAGAGCAGGATCCCTATGATCACTACCGTTACGCCATACGACAAGAGTTTTTCCCGTTTTTCAACCACCGTTTCCTTGATTTCCTCCAGTATGGTGCGGGCGGCATTTGTCCCGTTAATGCGGGTCAGCACATGCAGCGCCTTGGTTTCATTCCCCGACATGACCAGGAAACGCGGAGTCTTTGGAACAAACATCAGCAGGAAGCCAAAAAGTGCGATAGGATAGGCCTCGCTAAGGAACATCCTTCTCCAGCCTATTTCAGCCATGGACACTTCAATGGGTTCCGGCAGGTTAGCCCGGATCAGGTAATTCACAAAATATACCACCAGCATCCCGAAGATGATGGCAAACTGGTTCACGGAAACCAGCCGGCCCCTCACATGGGCAGGTGCCATCTCGGCAATGTACATGGGACATATGGCCGATGCCAGTCCAACACCTATTCCCCCCAGGATCCTGTATGCGTTGAAAGCCAGCAGGAGGGAGAAGGTTGGTTTGCCGAATTCAAAAAAGAACATTTCGGGGCGCCAGGAACCTATGGCTGAAATAAAAAACAGCACCGCTCCAAATCGAAGGGAATTGCGTCTTCCCCAGCGCGGGGCCAGCAAACCCGACAGGAAACCTCCAATAATGCATCCAATCAAAGCGCTGGAGGCCGTTATGCCGTGCCATCCCTTGGTGTAAACAAAGTCTGTTGCCTGGGAAAAGAATGCTTCCAGGGCTCTTTCAGCTCCTGATATCACAGCGGTGTCATACCCAAAAAGCAACCCGCCCAATACGGCAACAAAAGTAAGGGATCCCAGGTATGCCTTGCTGCCTTTATCCATGTTTTTCATAGGTGCACCCATCTTAAATATACATGCTTACAATGGTCTCGTACAGCTCCTGCTGTCCGCTGATCTGGCGTGGTTCCGGCAATTTGGACCCATACTCGTATATAGCCTGGAAATCCAGCTTGCCTTCTTCAAATTGTTTACCCATGCCTGCATCGAAAGAAGCATAACGTGTTTTCCTCATTTTAAGATAGGGAGACTGTTCCAATATGGCCGCTGCCGCTTCCAGACCACGTGCAAAGGTGTCCATACCGGCGATGTGGGCAATGACCAGATCCTGCAAGTCTGTGGAGTTCCTTCTTATGTGAGCGTCAAAGTTCACGCCGCCATTGTTCAGCCCTCCTGCCTGCAGTACTACAAGCATTGCCTGGGTGACTTCCCAGATGTCGATGGGGAACTGGTCCGTATCCCAGCCATTCTGGTAGTCGCCCCGGTTGGCATCTATGGATCCCAGGATGCCGGCATCCGCAGCACATTGCAGTTCATGTTCGAAGGTGTGTCCGGCCAGTGTGGCATGGTTCACTTCTATATTGATCTTGAAATCTTTTTCCAGCCCGTATTTCTTGAGAAAGCCCAGGATAGTCTCCACATCTGTGTCGTACTGATGTTTTGTGGGTTCCATGGGTTTGGGCTCAATCAGAAAGGTTCCTTTAAATCCTTTTGCCCTTCCGTAATCGCGGGCTTTCTGCAGCATGATGCCCAGATGGTGCTTTTCACGTTTCATGTCGGTGTTCAAAAGTGACATGTAGCCTTCCCTTCCACCCCAGAAAACGTAATTGGTGCCGCCCAATTCAATGGTGGCATCTATGGCTGTTTTAATTTGTACGATAGCGCGTGCCACCACGTCAAAATCGGGATTGGTGGCAGCCCCGTTCATGTACCTTTTGTTTCCAAAAACGTTGGCTGTGCCCCACAGTAATTTTATGCCCGTTTCCTTTTGTTTTTTCTTTGCATAGGCCACGATCTCCTTCATGCGGGCCTCATATTCCGCAACCGTGGCCCCTTCTTCCACAAGGTCCACATCGTGGAAACAATAATATTCAATGCCGAGTTTCTGCATGAATTCAAACCCGGCATCCATTTTTTCCTTGGCAGCCGTTACGGGGTCTTTTGACTGCCACCATTCACGGTTAATGGTTCCCGGCCCAAACTGGTCACGGCAGTCTGCACACAGGGTATGCCAGTAAGCCATGGCGAACTTGAACCAGTCTTTCATTCTTTTGCCATATACCACTTTTTCAGGATCATAGTAACGGAAAGCCAGCGGATTGCGGCTGTCCTTACCTTCGAATTTGATTTTTCCGATACCCGGAAAATACTCTTTTGTTGCCATAATTATAAGTTTTTAAATATTTGATAGTTGTTTGTCAAGTTGTTCTTTCCAGTGGCCGTATGCTTCTTCCAGCCGTTCTTTCCACAAGGGTTGCGGTTTTTCTGTCTGTAACAGTTCCAAACCGGAAAAGCAGGCTTCCCGGCTTTGATACAAGCCTGCCCCCCAGGCTGCCCCGCGTGCCGCTCCCAGGGATCCGTCTGTATTGTAGAGTTCAATGGAAGCGTTGGCCAAAGTGGCTATGGTGGCCCTGAAAACCGGGCTCAGGAACATATTGGCTTTCCCGGCCCGGATCACAGTGGGTACTATGCCCATTTGTTTCATGATATCCATCCCGTAACGGAAAGAAAAGGCTATGCCTTCCTGCGCTGCCCGCAGAAAATGTCTGGTGTCGTGACGGTTCAGGTCAATGCCGCTGAAGCTTGCCCCGGTAAAACGGTTTTCGAGGATCCTTTCCGCCCCGTTCCCGAAAGGAAGCACATGCAGCCCGTCACACCCGGCAGGCGCCTGGGAAGCCTTTTCATTCATCTGGTCGTATGACATCCCGGGTAGCAGGTTTCTTCTTATCCAGGCATTCAGGATACCCGTTCCATTAATGCACAGCAACACGCCGTAATGCGGATCTCCCGGCCTGTGGTTCACATGCAGGAACTGGTTCACGCGTGAGCGCTGGTCTGCTATGGATTTGTCGGTAACACCGTACACGACACCTGAAGTGCCGGCCGTAGCGGCCACTTCCCCTGCTTCCATCACATTGAGCGAAAAAGCGTTGTTTGGCTGATCCCCGGCACGGTAGGAAACGGGAGTGCCGGCGGGTATGCCAAAGAGTTTTTCTGTCCCGGCGGAGGTATGGCACTGGATGCCCAGGGAAGGCTTGTGCTCAGGAAGGATGTGAGCCGGGAAGCCGAAATGATCCATCACAAACCCGGCGGGGGCATCGTCTGTAAAATCCCACAAAATCTGCTCGGACAAACCGCTTTCTGTGGTGGAAATGTTGCCTGTGAGCTTATAGGCGATATAGTCTCCGGGTAAAAAGAATTTGCAGGTGCGTTTGAATAGTTCCGGTTCGTTTTCTTTTACCCAGGCCATTTTGGCCGCCGTGAAATTCCCCGGGGAATTCAAAAGCCGTGAAAGGCATTTTTCCTTGCCTATGTGAAGGAAAGCCTCTGCCCCGTATTCCACGGCCCTGCTGTCACTCCAGATGATGGAATCCCTTAGCGGATTGCCTTTTTCATCTATACATACCAGACCGTGCATCTGGTAGGTGATGCCTATGGATTTAACATCCTTAAGCCCGTGTTTCCCATTCATTTCTTTCAGGCACCAACCTACGTTTTCCCACCATATGCGGGGATCCTGTTCTGCCCATCCTGCACGGACGGCCTTAACGGGCATCTCGGCAGAAGGAAATGAGTAACTGGCCTGACAACGGCCGGTTTCAACATCCAGGAGGGAGACCTTGATAAAAGATGTCCCTACGTCAATTCCTATGCTTTTCATAGTATTCGTTCCAATTTATGAAATTCAGCTTGCTGGTTTTCTTTTCTTCTTTTTTGTATCTGTTCTTGTCAAACACAAAATAAGCGGCCGGCTTGTGAGGCACTCCTTTTTCCTTATCTCCCGCCGGCAGGATGTATCCGCACGAGAATATCTTCTTGCGGAAATTGCGGCTGTCGATTTCCACCCCCAGAATTTTCTCGTAAAGCCCGGCCAGTTCCCGGATGGTGAATTTCCTGGGCAATAATTCAAAGGCTATGGGTGAATAAGTCATGTCCCTGTGCAACATGTCCAGGGCCTTATGCAGGATTTGCTTATGGTCCATGGCCAGGGAGGCGATACAGCTGACTTCTTTCCAGATAGCCCCTTTCTCTTCTGTGTAGGATCGCATGTTCCCGTCCAGTTTCACCAGGGCATAATAGGCAACGGTCACCACGCGACGCGTGTTGACCCCGTAAAACGCATTAATCCATTCCAGGTCTTCCTTCCCGACACGTGAGGGATTGGAAAAAACGGACAACTCCTTGAGAAAAACATCCCGCAGCCCTGTCATCTCTTCAAGGACCCTGTATGCGGCAGAAGGAATGTCCTCATTTTCAAGAATCAGACTTCCCGGCAATTTGTAATCCAGCCCGTTGCGCCTGACCAGAAGGCACCTGAGGGACAGTCCGTCAAAACCAAACACCACACAGTCAACCGATATGGATTGGTTTGTCTGCATATTCAAAGTAAAGAATAATTTACTTTAAATCCAAACTTAGCGTAATTTTTACGCTAAGAAATTATTTAATTGGTCATTCCTGGAAAATTTTTTCTAAAAGCGTGTTCCTCCCAGGTTCCGGGCGTTGTGGTAGCTTTCCGGTGGTCCCAGGTAGGAAGGAAGCAGCCCGCCGGCATCAATTTCAATCCTTTGCAGCACCAGGAACGGGTCCACGGCCCTGATGCGCAGCGTGTGAAGGCCCGGGGTAAGGATCTGGTGTTCTGTCCCGGAACGGATGATATTGTCCGCCACCCAGGTTTCCCATACCCGTTCATTATACTGGCCGTGCACATCTACTGTACGGAATGGTTCATCATCAAAGGCAATGGCATACCGAAGGCCGTGTCCGTGAAAATTCAGGGTGGGTGAGAAAAGGGCTTCCACTTGAACGGTTCCCTGCGAAAAGAAAACAATGTCATAAGAAAGTTCGGCAATCGCTCCCGGAACAGCTTCGGGAGCACTCCGCTTCGTAACTATCCTCATCCCGGAATGGGTCCTTCCCAGATCCGGGATGTGTTCCCAGACCCACGGGGCTTCCTGTACCCTTCTGCTGTAGTGCATGGCTTCTATGGCCACGTGTCCGTTGCTTTCAAAAAAGGCACCTGTGGCGGGTGTTTCGGGAACAACAGGATTATATACCGTTACGGCTATGCGTTCCGGGCAGATGGTCTCTTGCAGCAAGCCTGGCTCCTGTGCCAGTTCCATATACGTCTCAGTCCTGCCGGCGGGCACTTTATCCCAGTCGGCAGTAAGGAAAAAAGCAGACTGCTGGTCCACCGATCCCTGCGGTGAAGACACCTTCAGCCAGGAATTGCCTGTTTTCAGTAGATAACGCCGGGGTGTGACGCCTGTATTGTATACCTCAAAAAAGAGGGTGTCACTTCCAAAGGGATCCAGCACAGGCAACGGAGAAGACCCGGTTCCGGGACTGATATTGAGCCTGCCCGCTTCAGGCACCGGTATCCTTTTCACAGCGGGCATGACATTCACAGGAGGTTCCTGCCAGTAAGTATATCCTATATGAGTCTGTGACATCATATGGTTCCATTTTCCAGCGGCCAGACCGTTATGGAAACAGGCGGTAAGGAGGGAATCCCTGATAAAAAGTTCCTCTACTCGAGAAGCCATTTCATTGGTTGCAGCCCTGCCCTCCCTGGCATAGAGTTGATTTTTAGCAGCTGACACATACATATCGTTCAGGTTGGCGCATGCCTGTATGGGAAAAAGCACCAGCTGAAAAAAGGCATCCCTGTAAGATGCTTCCATATTCCGGTACAGTTCCAGAGCCCTGTTTTCCAGTTGCCGGTATGTTGCAACCACTCTATCTGCTTCCCTATAGTGGAACAAATGATACGTTCCGGGATTTGTCAGCTCCGGTTTCCGCCTGCTATTGAGTTGTGTGTAAGCAGTTATCAGGCCGGCAATTTCCGCGGCATATTCTTCTCCGAAATGAGCGGTTGCCCACGTCCGGGGATATGCACTCATGCGTTGCCGTGTCATGGCCGCGGGATTCCAAGCCATTTCCAGGAAAAAGGCAATGGGGAATTCCATGGGCTTGATATCGCCTACATTGACAACCCATATACGGTCTACCCCATGGCGGTAACACAGGTCCATCTGCTCCCACACACGGGATATCTGATTGGTGTTAAGCCACTTGTAGTTTCTCGGCCCGCCAACGTAATCAAAATGGTAATACATGCCGTAACCTCCTGCCCGTGGCTTCTCCCCCTGGACGGGAAGCTTGCGTACATTGCCCCAGTTGTCATCACAGAAAAGCAAAGTCACGTCTTCAGGAACATCCATGCCCTGATCGTGATAGTCCTGTACCTCTTTGTACAGGGCCCACATCTGCGGTGTCTGGCGGGCGGGTTTTCCCGTGACTTGTTCTATGATCCGGCGCTGGTCATCAATGATCTGCTCCAGCAAGTCTATGTTTCGCTCGGTACCCATGGGCTCGTCTCCGTCTCCCCTCATCCCCACGGTAACGATGCTTTCATAGTCGCCTTTCCTTTCCATGCCTTCCTTCCAGAAATTTCTGAGAACCAATGGATTTGTCTGGTAATTCCACCCACCGGTGCCGTAACGTGCCCATTCCACATGGGCTCGCATCATGGGTTCATGATGGGAGGTTCCTATGACAATGCCATATTCATCGGCCAGGCGCGGATTTTCCGGGTCATCGTCGTAGAAGGCCCTTCCCCACATGGCAGGCCACAGAAAATTACCCCTCATCCGGAGGATGTATTCAAATACGTGTTCGTAAAACCGGCTGTTGAACGCTCCATAACGTTCATGCACCCAGCCCGAAAGGGCCGGTGCCTCGTCGTTGATGAAAATGCCCCGGTACCGGACTGCCGGTTCTCCGGGAGTATATTCGCCCGGCATTGCATACAGGTCTTTAGCCGGGGGTACTGGCACATCGGCCCAGAAATGTAACGGGGTGACACCTATCTGCCGGGAAAGGTCATACAGGCCGTAGATGGTGCCTCTCTTGTCGCTGCCGGCAATAACCAGCGCTTCGCGTATGCCTTCGGCCGGTTCCTGGATGACTGTAGCAACATACGTCTCTTTTTTTCCCTTGAGCCACTTGCCGGAGATCCGGCCGGATCGGACCAGTTGGTCTATGAGCCCGTTCTTTCCCAGGGTACCGGCTATGATCATCCGCTCACAGGGAGCAGGGTCTGAACCTGTGAAAAGGAGCGGTCTGTTACCGGTCACTTTTTCCATATCTGCCTGTACATGGCCTGCCACCCGGAGCACCCCCGGATAATCCTGACCAGACACCCACATGGGTGCCGGTTCTCCTTCACGGGCCAGGGCAAATCCATTTTCTACGGGGTGGCGCATGATATACTCTTCTCTGGAACGTCCTGCAAGCTCCGCTGACCCTGCCAACGTCATCATAAGCATTGCCAAGCACAGGAATTTCCTGTATATGCCAATTGTTATCATTATGTATTGATTTATTTACTATCGTTCAGGTTCCATTGAAAGGTGGGGGCTGGCAATCCTGCATCATTTTGAAGGTTGGCTTCCGAGGGATCGTTTGCCCATGCGTACCTTACCCCATGGGGCGTGAAATCTTCCTTACACCATACCGCCACTTTCTTTTTGCCAATAATGCGGGCGCTTGCCCTGAAATAACGTCCCTGGACGTCGGCCAGGGCAAAATGGGCAGGATCAGGGCCGTCTTTGGTTATAAGGCCTTTGCCGGCATGAGAAAAAGTGATAACCACTCTGTTTCCCCTCAGTACGACATGTTGAGGTAGGGGAGACAAAGGGGCCTTCCTGTTCCCGGCACCCAGGTATTCTGCCGCTGAAACCACCCTGTGCGCCAGTTCCTTCTTGTTGAGCGGATGTATATCGTTCCACTCTCCTATATCGTGCGTAACCACCAATGCCGTATGTTTTCTTGCCCGGACGGCAGCCAGTTGTTCATCCCTGCGGTTTGCCCAGTCTGTTTCCATAGGCCAGGGTGCCTTATCTTTCATGTAATTAGGCAATTGCACGATTACAAAAGGAAGGGCATCATCATTCCAGTCTTCGCGCCACCGGTCTATCAGGATAGAAAGCATCTGACCGTAATCCCTTCTTTTTGTTTCACTCTCTCCCTGGTACCAGATGACACCTTTTACGGGCAGCTGCGTCAGCGGAGCCAGCAGCGCATTGTACAGACCGGCCGGCTGGTAGTGCCATGTGGTAGTGGCAGGATACTCAGCTCCGGCGTTAGTGAGGGTGCTTCCCATGCGGGCCATCCAGTCATCTCCCTCCAGGGAAACGGTATCCGCCATTGCATAAAACGGATGTACCGCTCCAATGTATAGCGCATAATCCTTGCCGGAAGTAAAACCTCCCGGTCCCCAATAATTTTCAATCCGGATAAGCAATTCATTGCTTCCGGCTTTGAGCAGGCCTTTGGGTATGGTATAGATACGGGGAGGATACTGGTACACGGTAGATCCCACCTGGGTACCATTCAGGAACGTTCTGTCGGCGTCTGTCATGGTGCCCAGGATGAGCATGCCATCCTGGTCAGGAGCTCCTTCCTGCGCATGACCGATCTGTGTTTCGGTCAGGTAAAAAACCTTTTTAAACCATGCCGAGCCGGGCGACTGCGATAAAGGTCCGGAAGGTGTTGCATCTGCCTGGTCCCAGAAAGATGGCACCCGGTAAGGAACCCATCCCTGTGAACCTTCCGGCCCGGGATCTGGAGTGAACAAAGAGCGGTAATGTGCCATGGCCTGGGTCTCGGCCTGTTTTACACTGTCCACCCAGCACTCGCGCCTGAGGGCAGTGAGCCTTTCTGGGTAATGATCGGGGCCCGTGGGACCGGGAAATCCCCTGAGCGTGGCTTCATCCAGCCAGGCATCCAGCGGAGATCCTCCTACAGCGCTGACTATCAAACCCACAGGAATATTGTGCTTCTGATTCCATTCCATGCCAAAGAAAAAAGCCAGCGCAGAAAATTCCGGGATCTCTTCCTGAACGCACAGTTTCCACCTGCCAGCAGGAATATCCCACAAAGGTCCCTGGAAATTGTAGTGTGTTGCCGCGCGGAATTCACGTATCTGTGTGTTGGAATAAGTAGTCGCTTCTATCGGGTAACGGATGGCCACCCTGCTTACAGACAATTCTGTATTGGATTGTCCGGAAAACAGCCACACATCCCCCACCAGGATATCATGCACCACCCGGCCGTTGACTTTCAATGTATAAGGGCCTCCGGGATCCATAGCGGGAAAAGAAACACTCCAGTTCCCGCTCCCGTCGGCACGGGTGTATTGTTCTATGCCGGCAAATTCAACTTTTACCGGGGCGCCGGCAGGGGCTTTTCCCCAGACAGGGATTTCTTTACCGCGTTGCAGGACCAGTCCGTCACTCAGTATTTTTGGCAAAATGACCGGTGCGTTGTAATGGTCTTCGTGTAATAAGCTTAAAGCAGCAACCGGCTCCTTGTGGGGTGTCATCCTGCAGGAACCGGTGCATATAATCAACAATAAGGTTATCAGAACATCTCTTGACATATTATTCGTTGGGAATAAACACGGTATCGCCTTCCAGACGGACAGTATATCGCTTGCCGCCCACCTCCAGGACAAGGTCTCCCGCTTCCACAACCCATACCTGGTTGTCATCCAGGGAGGCCATCTGTTCGGGAACTATGGTGAAGTCCACTACACGGCTCTCACCGGCTTTCAGGTGGATCCTTTCAAATCCCTGAAGTGATTTTATGGGCACGGGGTTGGATGCATCGTGTAAAGATACATAAACCTGGACTACTTCATCTCCGTCCCTTTCCCCGGTGTTGGTCACACGGAACGATATGTCTGCGGGGATCCCGCAGGGAACGCTTTCGGGCATCTTTAGGGATTCGTATGTGAAAGTCGTGTAACTGAGCCCATATCCGAAAGAATAGAGCGGTTCGTCCCGGAAAAACCGGTATGTCTTGCCTTCCATGGCATATTCCTCAAATGCGGGAATCTGGTCTATGGATTGGTAAAAAGTGACGGGAAGTTTTCCGGAGGGATTGTAGTCCCCAAAAATCACGTCGGCTATGGCATTTCCTCCCTCCTGTCCCGGATACCAGGCTTCAATGATGGCCGGCAGCGATTTGACTTCCTTGTCAAAACTTACCGCACTGCCGTTCATTAAAACCAGGACCGTGGGCTTGCCGAGTTTTTTCACTGCTTTTATCAGTTCCAGCTGGGTTACGGGAAGCCCGGTGTCAAGACGGTCTCCCTGGTTGAATCCTTCCACCCTTACCTTCATTTCTTCTCCTTCAAGCAACGGGCTTAGTCCCAGGCAAAGGACCACCAGATCACTCTCAGAAGCCACGGCAAGTGCTTCTTCCAGCAAATTCCTCTGAGGAGCTTCCCAAAGCAGCCTCATGACGGCATATTCTGTGTTATCCTGTACATAACGGAGCGTAAGGGCGTAAGGTTTGCCGGCTTCCAGTTCCACATATTCATATTCTTTCCTGGGTTGGTGTTCGTCAATTCTTTTTATCAGCATTTCTCCGTCCAGGGTGAGCGTGCAGCCGCTGAAAGCTTCTACCCCCAGTGCATACCGTCCCGATTCGGGGACACAAAGTACTCCGGACCATTCAACAGAATAATTCCGGACATTCATATCCTCAAAAGGGGCTTCGTTCCACCACAGGAAATCAACAACCTTGTCTGTGCGCTCGTGCACGGGATCTCCTTCCCAAAGGGAGTTGTCGTAATAATGTCCCGTAAGGCCTGGTTTTGCCATCTGTGGGTCTGTGAAAAGCACCCCGGAGGGAACAGGCTTGAAATAAGGAAGGCCGGCGGCCAGGGCACATCCCTGTGCAAAGGAGACCTCGGCCTGTGGTAATTTTTCCCTTATACCCTGCAGCGGGGTGACCGGATGTTTGGAAAACCCGTTGTAATTGCCCAGAAGCACTTCCAGATCATCGGCATTGGGCCCGATGACAGCCACTTTATTCACCTCTTTGGTAAAGGGGAGGATTCCGTCGTTCTCCAGCAGGACAATTGATTTGCAGGCTGCCTCCCTTGCAAGGGAAACGTGTTCAGGACTTTCGACCACTTCTATGGGTATTTTGCTGTACGGGACGTTCCGGGGTTTATCAAACATTCCCAGTTTGAACCGGGCCAGCATCAGGCGCTGTACAGCCGTGTCAATGAGGGCTTCTTCTATATAACCCTTTTCCACGGCTTCCACCAGGTAAGGATAGGTAACCCCGCAATTCAGGTCAGTGCCTGCCTTGACCCCCAGGGCGGCCGCTTCTGCAGGAGTTTCCACAATTTCATGCATTCCTTTGTCGTAGAAATCCTTGATGGCCCAGCAGTCGGAAACGACATAGCCCTGGAAGCCCCATCTGTCCCTGAGCAAAGAACCCAGGAAAAAGCTGCCACAGCAAGGTTCTCCCCAAAGGCGCTGATAGGCGCCCATGACGGACCAAACCCCGCCTTCCTGCACTACTTTTTTAAAGTGTGGAGCATACGTTTCATAAAAATCACGCCGGCTGGGATGCACATCGGCGCTGTGCCTGGTAGATTCAGGACCACTGTGAACGGCAAAGTGCTTGGCCGTGGCAACCAGTTTCAGGTATTTGGGATCGTCTCCCTGTAAACCTTTGATATACTGCACGGCCAGTTCACCTGTCAGGTAAGGGTCCTCTCCGTATGTCTCCATGCCCCTTCCCCAGCGGGGGTCCCTGAAAATGTTGATGTTTGGTGTCCAATAGGTCAGGCCCTGGTATATTCCCCGCTTGCCCTGCCGCAAGAAGTCGTGGTGTTTGGCCCTGGCTTCGTCACTGACTGCCGTGGCTATCCGAAACATCATCTCCTTATCCCACATGGCGGCCATACCGATGGCCTGGGGAAAAACGGTGGCCTGTCCTGCACGGGCAACCCCGTGCAGGCACTCATTCCACCAGTTGTATTCCGGCACACCCAGCCTTTCGATGGCAGATGACTCGTGGGTCATCTGTGATACTTTTTCCTTGAGTGTCATCCGAGAAACAAGGTCCTCGGCCCGTTCCTGGAATGACAGGTTTTCCCTCTGGTAAGCCGGTTTACAACTCCATAAACCGGACAAGAGACATAAAACAATTAATGATACTCTTTTCATAAACGCCGGTTGTTAAAATTTTTCCATTCAGTCTTGTTTGGGATAAGCCACAGGCTGTCCCAACTGTGCTTTGCCATCGAATCCGAGCCTGCTTTTGGCCGCTTCCCTGTCTATCATGCCCAGCACAACGGTATTCAGTCCTTCCTGTGCACAGAAAAGGTACACGTTCTGGCTTATGAAGCCGGTATCCGTTGCCCCGTAAAAATCTTTCTGCTGTTGATCCAGCCTTGTCATCCTTTCGTAATTGGCTACATAAAGCAGCACAACAGGTGCCTTCTGGGCAAAAGGCTGTCTCGCGATCTCTGCCCTGAAATCCCCTGTGAGCAGGTGCCTGAGGATGTGCTCCTGCGGGATGTACAGGTAAACGGCTTTGGGTGTGTAGACATAAATGTCAATCTCCTGCATGTTCATGGCCGAAGGGGCCGTACGTCTGCCGTCGGGCCGGTTGACCCCGGCAGCGGCCCATAAAAGATCGGACAATGTCTGTTGTGAAAGCGGTTTGTCAGACATTTCACGGGTACTGCGTCTGTTGTTAAAAACTTCCATCAAAGGTTTTCCTCCTTCTTTATTGGGTGCTGGAAGCGTGATGTCCTGAGCGTACATGACGTTAAGTGATAATAAAACCGTTAGTGATACAACGAATCTTTTCATTATGCTATTTTTTTACTTTGTTACAGACTTTTTCCCATAATTCATGTTCCCGTTCTGTTGCCAGGTCCAGCAGTGCCTGTGCTTCTTCCTTCAACATGCGGGCCTTTTCCTTATCCCTGAGACCGCCAACATTGATCAGCACATTCAGAAACCCTCCCTTGACAGCCCCCAGAACGGCAAATGCCCCCACGCCGGCGTCGGTAACCGAATTGGGGTTCCCTTTCCCAATCATTGCCTCCAGGATGTCAAAGACACGCAGGGATGTTTTCATCGTCTGCAAAGGAACCTGTGCTGCATACAGGGTGGCTTTTTCCAGATCATCCTTACAAGGTGAGGAGAATGCCTCCATCACCTTATTGTAGGAAAGCGTGTCTTCTTCCACCAGGTTGAGCAGCTCGGCGATCAGTGCCTGTCCCTTTTCGGCCCATTGCGAAAAATACTCCCATTGGTCGTCCCAGCCGCGTTTGTGCGAAGACAGGTTGGCCACCATCGTGCCCAGGGAGGCCCCCAGGGCTCCCATATAAGCCGAGACGGAGCCTCCGCCGGGCGCGGGAGACTCGCTGGCCGTTTCCAGGGCAAATTCGCGGCATGTCATGCCGCACAACCCTTTTTCAGAAGATGTGTCTTCCAGCAGATATTCAAGAACCCTGGTCTTCGGATCAAAAGGCTTCAACTCGTCCAGGCCCATGGACTTAATGGCTATCCGGATGATTTCCTCTTCCGGCAGCCCTGATGAACGTTGCTGTTTGTGCAGAAAATGTCTGCCGGCATCCAGCAGGGTGCTTTTAGGCACCAGACCTACCAATTCCGTTCCTGTAACCCTGATGCCGCGTTTGTATGCCTTGTCGCAGACTTCGTCAAAAGCCACATGAAGCGGGGTGACTGAAATATTTGTAATGTTCATTGACACCTGGGCTATCCCGTACTCTTTGATATACCATCCGATGGCCTTACAGTCTTTCAATGTCCCCGGTTCCCAGGTTTCCTGACCATTGACCATTACTTTCCTGCCTTTTTCCCTTACATCAAAGGCAATGGCATTGGCCCTGCGGACAGACGTAGTGTTCAGGTTGAAATTCACGGCTATCAGAAAATCCCTGGCCCCTATCACCGATAGACCAGTGGAGGCCGTTCTTTCTGTGTACCGGGCGGGCCCGAAATCGGGTTTCCACAGCGGATCTTTCATTTTTGCCTCCAATCCTTCATATTCTCCTGCCCTGCATACTGCCAGGTTTTTCCTTTTTTCAGAGAACGCGGCTGATTCGTAACAATAAACGGGAATTTCCAGTTCTTCCCCCACCCTGCGTGCCAGGTCCCTGGCATAGACTACAACCTGTTCCATGGCAATGCCCGAGACAGGGATGAGCGGACACACGTCTGTTGCCCCTATGCGGGGATGCTCGCCGTGGTGCTTTCGCATGTCAATGTTTTCAGAGGCTGTTTTAATGGCTTGAAATGCAGCTTCCACAACGGCTTCCGGTGTGCCGGCAAATGTCATGACCGTGCGGTTTGTTGCCTCGCCCGGATCAACATTAAACAGGGTAACACCTTCTACCCTGGAAATAACATCGGCAATCCTGGAAATGACCTGCTTATCCCTCCCTTCAGAAAAATTGGGGACACATTCAATGATTCGTTTCATAGTGTTATTCGTAAATGAGTTTCACTTTTTCTCCAATGGCTTTTTCTAACGCCGCCTTATTCAGTTCAAAATAATGTACCGGATACACCATGGGGGCTCCAATCTTTTTGACAGCCTGAATGAACTGATCGTCACTCATGGTATAGGGTAAATTTTTAGCTAACAGGGCTACATCTATGGGTCCCAGGTTATCCATTTCCGGGATTAATTCTGTGTCTCCGGAAATATATACTTTAATATCCCCGAAAGTAAACACATAACCGTTCCCGTATCCTTTGGGGTGGAATGGCTGGCCATCGGGCCTTTTATTCAAGATATTATAGGCCGGAACAGCCAGAATTTCAATGTTTTCCCACCGGTAGGAATCCCCGTTTTTCATGGTTTTTTCCAATGTCAGGTGTTTTTCCATGCAGGGCGGGCCCACGAACACGGTTTCTGCGGTTACCAGGTGCTTCAGGGCCGTAGTGTCGTAATGGTCATAATGGTCATGGGTAAAGAAAATGATATCTGCCTTGGGATAACCGGTGTAATCGGTGGTCTGGGAATACGGATCGATATAAATGATCTTGTCTTCCAGTTTTAAGCATACGGCTCCGTGGCCCGTGGGGACAATGGTAAGCAAACCCAATAAAGTTGAAAATTGTTGTGCTAATGTAAAAATCATGTCTTTGTAATTTTTCCGTTTAGAATGATTGTCTCCACCAAAGGACTGGTAAAGGCATAGATAAAATATTCATACGAGGGCATGGGGGCTGTGATAAATATATTGGCCTTTTTGCCCACCGTTATGGATCCGAGCGAATACGACAGATCCATGGCATGTGCCCCGTTCAGGGTGGCCGCATTGATAGCTTCTTCGGAGGTCATTTTCATTTTCAGGCAGGCCAGTGTCATCATAAACTGCATGTTTCCGGCCGGACAGGACCCTGGATTATAGTTGGTCGCCAGGGCAACGGGAAGCCCGCGGTCTATCATTTCCCTGGCACGGGCGTATTCCATTTCCAGGAAAAAGGTGGCCCCTGGAAGGAGTACAGGCATGGTATCAGACCCGGCTAAAGTGTCCCATTCCTGCGGTCCTGTGTGTTCCAGGTGATCTGCCGATATGGCCCCGTAATCCACGGCTACCTGCACCCCGCCGGAAAAATCCATCTGGTTGGCGTGGATCCTGGGCCGCAATCCGTGCCTGAGGGCTGCCGTGAAGATCCTTCCCGTTTCCTTTACTGTAAAGAAGCCTGTTTCACAAAACACATCCACATACCGGGCCAGTTTTTCTTCAGCTACCCTGGGGATCATTTCTTCTATGACCAGGTCTACATATCCGGACTGGTTCCCCTTGTACTTTTCCGGAACCGCATGCGCACCCAGAAAGGTTGCCCTGACCGTCAGGGGCGTCTCCTGCGCTATCCTTCTGATGACACGCAGCATTTTCAATTCGTCCTCTACGGTAAGGCCATAGCCGCTTTTAATTTCAACGGCGCCGGTGCCAAAACAAATCAACTCCTTTGCCCTTGCGAGGCTTTGCTGGTAAAGCTCTTCTTCTGATGTTTCACGCAACAGGCGGGCGGAATTGAGAATGCCGCCTCCGCGTGCTGCAATTTCCTTATAAGACAATCCGCGTATCTTATCCGTGAATTCCTGCTCCCGGCTCCCGGCATATACAATATGCGTATGGCAATCACAAAAGGAAGGAAAAACACATTTTCCGGTTGCATCAATGATCGTGGTTCCGAGAGGTATGTCTTCACGATAGGGATTCCTTTCCATGGGGCCGAATCCGTCAATCACCCCGTCCCTTATGAACAGCCAGGCATTTTCAATACACGGCAGCCGGTTCATCATATGACCCCCGCACCATGAGGGATTGTCACCCGGGGTTTCTCTGACCTGGACCAGCTGCCGGATATTTTCAATTAAAATGCCATCCATCTTTTAAAAAATTATCTGCCTTATGCAGGTGCGGATACATGGTGGTATCGTCTTCAATAAAAGGAACGTGTTTGCGGAATTCGGCCACCAGTTGTTCCAGCCGGGCAGAGGTTCGTGAGGGTCTTCTGAACTCAAGGGCCTGCGCGGCATTGAATAATTCTATCGCCAGCACCTGTCGTACATTGTTTACCACAGAGAAACACTTGAGTGCCGAATTGGCTCCCATGCTCACATGGTCTTCCTGGGCCTGTGAAGAATCGATGGAATCCACACAACAGGGTGTACACAACTGTTTGTTCCGGCTAACAATGGAGGCTGCGGTATACTGCGGGATCATGAATCCGCTGTTGAGTCCCGGCCTTGCCACCAGGAATGGGGGTAATCCCCTTTTCCCCAGAACCAGTTGGTTGGTCCTTCGTTCAGATATGCTTCCCAGTTCCGCCACGGCAATAGCCAGAAAATCCAGAGCCAGAGCCAGGGGTTGTCCGTGAAAGTTTCCGGCCGAGACAACCTTGTCCAGCGAAGGAAATATGGTGGGATTGTCTGTGGCCGAGTTCATCTCTGTGGTCATGACCCTGGAAACATATTCAATACAGTCCCGGGTGGCTCCGTGCACTTGAGGGGCGCAGCGGAACGAATACGGATCCTGGACGTGCTCCTTGTGCCGTCGTGCCAGTTCGCTTCCTTCAAGGTATTCCTCAATCCGTGCGGCCGATGCTGCCTGCCCGGCATGGGGCCTGATCTGATGCACTTCTTTAGTGAAAGGCTCTGGCCTTCCATCGTATGCGTCCAGAGACAGGGCACAGATCATGTCTGCCTGGTCTGCAAGTCTTTGTGCCTGCACAAGACACCACAATCCGAAGGCACACATGAACTGGGTTCCGTTAAGCAGGGCAAGACCTTCCTTGGATTGCAGCGCTATTGGCTCCCAGCCCATCTGCCTGTTCAGCTCGCTGCCGGAGATCCTCTTACCCCTGAAGTCCACCTCTCCCAACCCTATAAGGGGCAACGCCAGGTGGGCCAGGGGAGCCAGGTCCCCCGAAGCCCCCAGAGATCCCTGTTCATAAACAACAGGGATTACACCCATGTTGAAAAAATCCACCAGACGTTCTACTGTCTTGAGCTGTACCCCGGAATACCCGTATGAAAGAGACCTGATCTTGAGAAAGAGCATGAGGCGCACGATCACTTCAGGCACCTGAGGACCTGTTCCGCATGCATGGGACATTACCAGGTTGTTCTGTAACCGCTCCAGGTCTTTGTTCCCGACGGCGACATTGTGCAATCCCCCGAATCCTGTATTAACACCATAGATCAATCCGTCTGAATTGCGCACCTTTTTATCCAGGTATTGGCGGCATTGATCGATTAACCGGCGTGATTCTTCAGATAACTCCAGACGTATATTCCCTTCTATGACTTTTTCAGGGATCCCGGTATCAACGGGATGAGGACTGATAGTATGAAGGTTCATGCGTGCTTTTATTAATATTTCACAACAAAATTACCTTATTTTACCAAAAATTAAAAAGGAATCAGTCTATTGCCGGAAAAATTTTGTTTCTTACCTTTGTTTACTTTACATTGTTACTTTTTATAAACCTTTATTACTAACCTAACCAAATTTTCATGAAGAAATCTTTATTTTTTGCGCTGGCAGTGTTGATTACAACCGCTGCTTTTGCGCAATCGAGGGTTACCGGTAAGGTAACATCTTCAGAAGACGGTTCTCCCCTTCCCTTTGTAACTATTTTGATCCAGGGAGAAAGAGGGCTGGGAACAAACACCGACATTGACGGGAATTTTATTCTTGAAAGATGTCCTTCGGATGCAATTCTTGTCTTATCCTATGTCGGTTTTACAACTATCCAGGTCCCTGTAGAAGGGAGGAACGTCATTAATGTCACCATGAATCCGGATGCCCTGGCATTGGAAGAGGTCATGGTGGTGGCTTACGGAACTGCCAGAAAAGGGACCTATACCGGAGCCGCTTCTGTGGTGAAATCCGAAGCCATAAAAGACGTCCCCACACTTTCCTTTGAAAATGCTCTGAACGGGAAAGTGGCCGGTATGCAGATCACGACCAATTCCGGTCAGGCTGGTTCCGTTTCGAGCATACGTGTTCGCGGTATCGGGTCCATGAACGCTTCCAATGAACCGCTTTACGTTGTTGACGGGGTTCCCGTGAGTTCGGGGAGCACCGGGCAAATGAGTGGCTACATCTATTCCACCAATAACGTGATGAGCACACTCAATCCCCAGGACATTGAATCAATCACCGTTCTAAAAGACGCCGCCGCTTCTGCGCTATACGGCTCCCGCGCTGCCAACGGTGTTATCCTGGTGACAACCAAAACCGGACGCCTGGGAAGACCAGTGGTCAATTTCAAGGCATCTGTAGGGATCACTCCCTCCTTTGCCACTGTTAACTTTGACATTGCCAGCCCCGAGCAACAGGTTGAACTGTATTATGAAAACTTCTGGAATGCCGGCAAATACGACGGCAAAACCGATGAGGCCTCCAGTAAATCTGCCCTGTCTCAGTTGAACAAGCGTTTTAACAAACACGGATACTATTTCACAGCCGATGATAACACCGTGAACTCCCTGAAAATACTGGGGATGACTGACGGAAAGGAAAACAGGGAAGGCAAATACTATAACTGGGACGATGTTCTGTTCCGCACGGCTATTTACCAGACATACGACCTGTCTGTGAGCGGCGCCAGCGACAGAACCAGCTATTACTCATCCCTTTCCTATACAAAGGAACAGGGACGCAGTACGGTCAACGACTTCAGCCGTATAGCCGGCCGCGTGAACGTGAACCAGAAGGTGGGCAAGATTATTGAATTCAGCACCAACGTGAACATTTCCAAGAACGTGCAGCACGGCTTCAACGATACCCGCAGCACTGGAGGCAACTACTTCATGCAATCACGCAACCTTTTGTGGCCCCTTTACTGGCCCACGGACTACAAGACAGGTGACCCCTGGACAGCCCGTTACGGAAGTTATGCCTACAACCAGGTATATTACAACAATGAATGGGAAAACGAATCCAATGTGCTGCGTTTGTCAGCCAATGAAACACTGACCGTGAAGTTCATGCCGGAACTGGTATTGAAATCCGTCCTTTCATTTGACAACACAGAAACCAAGGATCACATCTATTACAGCGCAAACCACTTCAATGCTTCCAGCGTGAAGGGTCAGGTACACGAAATGTCCACCAATGTACAGAAGATCGTATCGTCTACCACATTGAATTACGACAAGGAATTTGCAGACAAGCACATTGTGAATGTACTTGTGGGATGGGAAGCAGAAGACAACCAGACTAATTACCAGCGTTCTTCCGGGACCAACCTGCCTACCAGCGCCCTGCATACGGTAGCCACCGCCGGGGTTCTGGATGCCAGTGCCTACTATTGGGGCAGTACCATGTTATCCTTCCTCTCACGCGCCGAATACAGCTATGACGGACGTTATTACCTGTCCGGGTCATTCCGCCGTGACGGGTCCTCTCGCCTGGGCTCCAACACCCGCTGGGGGAACTTCTGGTCAGTTGCCGGTTCCTGGAGGATCAACAATGAGGCTTTCATGAAAGACATAACCATGATAAGCAATTTGCGTCTGAGAGGTTCCTACGGAGTGAACGGAACGCTTCCCTCAAGCAACTACGGATGGCGTGCTCTGACCTCCTATGGCAACAAGTACATGGAAGATCCAGGTGGTGGTGTGGCCAACATAGCCGATGCCAACCTGTCCTGGGAAACCAGCTACACCTGGAACGCTGCCCTGGAGTTCGGGTTGTTTAACAACCGTCTGAACGGAACTATTGAGTATTTTAACAGGGACTCCAAAGACCTGCTGCAAAGCGTTCCCATTTCTACTGTTACCGGGTTCGGATCAACCCTGAAGAATATTGGTGAGATCAACAACCATGGTCTGGAAATTGAATTGAGCGGCGATATTATCCGCACTTCAGATTTGCGCTGGAGTGCCGGTCTGACCGGGTCCTGGATCCGTTCTACTGTAACCAAACTTTATGGCGGCAAAGACATTTACTGGTATGATCCCACCGGGGATGACGCCCGCGCCAAGTTCGTTTACCGTGAAGGCGAGTCCACCCTGGCCCTGTACGGCCTTGAATGGGCCGGAGTTGAAGATGAGACCGGGAAGAATGTCTGGTTCCTGAACAACGATTCGGAGGCCGATCTTACGGTTGACGGCCGTCCGGCAACCTACAACTATTCCAATGCCTCTGAAGTGATCCTGGGTGACGCCCATCCTGATTTCTTTGGAGGATTTGCCACCGATCTGAGCTGGAAAGGACTCAGCATTGCCTTGAATTTTGTATACAAGATCGGAGGATACACCTACAATGCCGTTGGTCGTGACGTTAATGACGATGGTTATTACTGGGAACGTATCATGTCACAGTATTGCTATGACAACCGCTGGACTCCGGAAAACAAGACCGCAAAATACCCGCAGCGTGTTGCCATTGACATGGAAGATGTGAACCAGAAGAGCAGCCGCCATATGAACCCGGCCGACTACCTTAGATTGAAGAATGTAACGGTTTCCTACACCCTCCCGCGCACCTGGACCAGCAAGATCAGTATCCAGAATGCCAGGATATACTTCAACGGTTCGAACCTGTGGACACTCGCAGCTCATAAGGAATACGACCCCGAAGTGAACGAATATGGATCCAGGGGATGGGAAATTCCCTTGGGCAAGACCTTCACCTTCGGCCTTGAATTTAGTTTTTAACGATTAACTGAACAACACTATGAAAAAGATAAACATATTACTAGCAGCTATTTGCGTTGTTCTGACCATGTCTTGTGAAGGATTCCTGGATGTAAAACCCAGTAATTCCGCCGCAGCCGAAACGTCCATTACTACAGCGGCCGACGCCAAAGTGATCATGAACGGAATTATGAGTAAGATGACATCCTCCAGCTACTACGGACGTAACTTTATCATGTACGGCGATGCCAAGGGTGGTGATTTTGCGCTTCGTTCCCAGGGCAGGGGTCTGGACGCTTTGTATACCTTCAACCACTCCCCCTCTTCCAATTCCTATTCCGGGTACTGGAGTCAGATCTACCATTGTCTGGCCCAGGTAAACAACCTGCTTGTCAATATCCAGAAGATAGAGGACGCAGGCAATTCCACCAGTGCCTTGCTGGTATATAAAGGACAGGCACTTACACTTCGCGCCCTGATGTATTTTGACCTGGTACGCCTGTATGGGAAACCCTACAACATGGATAAAACAGCCCTGGGTGTTCCCCTTGCACTGGAACCCCTGGATGCCTCATCGCAACCCTCAAGGGCCACCGTGGAACAAGTCTACACACAAATCGTGAAAGACCTTACTGACGGAGCCCCCCTGTTGAACAAAACAAAGACCAACGGGTACATTAACTACTATGCCAACAGGGCTATCCTGGCCCGTGCTTACCTGTACATGGAAAACTGGGGTGGTGCCCTGGCCGCTGCAGAAGAGATCATCAATTCCAAGGTATATACCCTGTACACCAATGCCAATTGGGTCAGCTCATGGACTGCCCAGTACAATACCGAATCGATATTTGAACTGGCCATGCTGCAAGGTGAATCAGACCTGGAAGAAGGCTCGCTTAGCTTTTACCTCAGACGCCTTGGTCACGGTTCTACCTCGGCCATGGGCTGGTTCATGGCCAGCGATTACTGGATTCAACGTATGAGCCAGGATCCGGATGATATACGCTGGGGCATAATGGACTACGATGAATCTTATAAAGATACGGGTGTATACCGTTTTGGTTCCTGCTACAAATACAGCGGAAGCACTACTTTTGTCGGTGATGGCAAAGGCTCTTCCACGGCTGTGAATATCAAGGTGATCCGTTTGTCCGAGATCTACCTGATAGCTGCAGAAGCTGCCCTGAATTCGAACAGTAAGGATAAAGCGGTCAATTATCTGAACGCCATTCGTAAACGCTCTCCCAACCTGGCTCCGGCAACCGCCACGAACATTACTTCTGACATGATACTGGACGAAAGGAGCAAGGAACTGTTCGCAGAAGGTCATCGCTTTTTTGACATGATGCGTCTGAACAAGACCATCACCTTTAACGATGATTTTATTTACCCCATGGTAGTGATCACGCACCGTGAAAAAACCATTGACCGGACATTCTACAAAACCATTCTGCCCATTTCAATAGATGAGATGAATGCCAACGAAGGCGTTCGTTCACAACAGAATCCGGGCTATTAGGATTTACGGTTATTTTTGAAAAAGCCTTCCTTCTGGAGGGCTTTTTTTTGTGGGTCACGTTCTGCAAATACCTGTTCTCCTGTTTCGGGAACAAGTCCTGTATAGTACATGACAGAAGATTTGGTCATGGGAGTGGGGGTGAAATCCTGAACCTGCTCCACCCGGATCTTTTCACTTTTAAAGATCCCCGCTAACAGGTTCATGTCCCTTTGCGTGCATCCCGGGTGGGAAGAAATGAAATAAGGGATCAACTGTAAACGGGATCCTGTCCTTTTTGTTTCACTCAGGAATTCACGTTTTAAAACCCTGTACAATGCAAAAGAAGGCTTGTGCATCATGCTGAGCACATTGTCCTGCGTATGTTCAGGAGCCACTTTCAACCTTCCCGATACATGATACTGTACCAATTCCCGGAAATATTGTTTTCCCTCGTCATTAAGGAATCCTTTTTCATTTACAAACAGATCGTAACGGATCCCGCTTCCTATGGTGGCTTTTTTCACGCCGGGGATATTTCTGACGGTCCGGTACAGTTCCAGCAATGATTTATGGGATGTGTCCAGGTTTTTACACACAACCGGAAAAAGGCAGGAGGTCCTGTTGCAGGCATCGCATAGTGCCGGGTTTCTGCCCTGCATGCGGTACATATTGGCTGTAGGGCCGCCAAGGTCTGAAAGATGGCCCCTGAATTCTGCCAGGGTGGCAAGTCTGGCTATTTCCGTAGTTACCGATTCAAGGGAGCGGGATGAAATCCGCTTTCCCTGGTGGGCCGCAATGGTACAGAAACTGCATCCGCCAAAACATCCCCTGTGAAGACATACAGAAAACCGGATCATTTCCAGGGCAGGGATGCTCTTTCCTTTGTAACGGGGGTGGGCCTGGTAGGTAAAAGGAAGCTCGTATACCGCATCCAGTTCTTCCGTGGTCATGAGCGGATAAGGAGGGTTTACCACAACCGTGATGCCTTCCTTTGCATCTGCAGGCTCTGCCATCACAGGCGGATTGGAGGAGTTGGCCTTTTGTTCGAATATCCGGAAATGTTCCGCAAATTGTTTTTTGCTATTGCGGCATTCCTTGTGGGAAGGCAGGTACAGTATTTTTTCAGGGTCGCAGGATATCTCGTCCGGCCGGGCAGCAAGGTATGCTATCTGTGGAATTATCCGGATTTCCTCAAGGGCAGCATGTTCCCTTAATTTTTTAGCCAATTCCACGATAGGCCTCTCTCCCATGCCATAGACCAGGTAATCGGCCCCTGAATCTATCAAAACGGAAGGTTTCAGGGTATCTGTCCAGTAATCGTAATGCGTCAGCCGGCGCAGGGATGCTTCTATGCCCCCAAGAACTACCGGAACATTCGGGTAGAGTTGTTTCAGGATGCGGGTATACACGGTTACGGCATAATCTGGTCTCATCCCGGCCCTTCCGCCGGGCGTGTAAGCATCGTTGCTGCGCAGGCGCCTGGCCGCCGTATAATGGTTTACCATGGAATCCATGTTGCCCGAAGTCACCGCGAAAAAAAGCCTCGGCACACCCAATTTCCTGAAATCCCGCAAATCGTCCCTCCAGTTGGGCTGCGGAACAACGGCTACCCTGTATCCTTGTGCCTGGAGCACCCTGCCTATGACCGCCGCCCCAAATGACGGGTGGTCCACATAGGCGTCTCCGGTAAAAAGTATGATATCGACATTCCCGTATCCAAGACGGTCCAGTTCTTTGCGAGAAGTAGGCAGCATGCGGCAAAGGTACATGACTTTTTGCTATCTTTGAGAAAAATAAAACCATTATGTTCTCTAAGGAAATATACACGCAACGCCGTCAGACACTCAAGTCAAAACTCAATAAAGGAATAGGCCTGTTCATGGGAAACCGGGAAGCCCCCTGCAATTACAGCGGCAACACATACCATTTCAGGCAGGACAGTACGTTCTTGTATTATTTTGGTCTGGACGAGCCTGACCTGGCAGCCGTCATTGATTTTGAAACAGGCAAGGAAGTGCTTTTTGCAGACGATGTGAGCCTGGATGACATTGTCTGGACAGGGCCGCTTCCTGTCATGCAGGAAAAAGCCGAAAAGATAGGCCTGTCGCATACTTCACCCCGGAAAAACCTGGCAACCTATATCCGTGAAGAGAAAAGGAAAGGACGCACTGTACATTTCCTGCCACCCTACCGGAGCGACAACATGATAGAACTGATGGACATGCTGGATATCCATCCTAACGAACTGAAAGAGCAAGCCTCGGAAGAGCTCATCCGCGCCATTGTTGGCATGCGTATGAAAAAGCAACCGGAAGAGATTGAACAGATAGACCGTGCCTGCAACCTTGGTTACGCCATGCACTTTACGGCCATGAAACTGGCAAAACCCGGGATGATCGAACAGGAACTGGCGGGTATCATGGAAGGCATTGCTGTCAGTGGCGGGTATATGCCTTCTTTCCCGATCATCCTGACACAGAACGGAGAAGTTATGCACGGGCACGCCCACGACCAGATCCTGACCGAAGGCCGGTTGCTGCTCATGGATGCCGGGGCGGAACTGCAAAGCCATTACTGCAGTGATTTTACACGCACCATCCCGGTGGGCGGTGTATTTAAGGGGATTGCAGCGGACCTGTACAACCTGGTCCTCAAGACCAACAACCACTGTATCGAGATGTGCGCCCCCGGGATTAGCTTCAGGGATGTCCACCTGGCAGCCGCAACCATCATCACGGAAGGGCTCAAAGACCTCGGCCTGATGAGGGGAGATACCGCGGAAGCTGTGGCCGCAGGGGCCCATGCCGCCTTTTTCCCCACGGGGCTTGGACACAACATGGGCCTGGATGTGCACGATATGGAAGACCTTGGAGAACATTATGTCGGCTATGACAACACTGTCTCCAGGAGCACGCAGTTCGGGCTTAAATCGTTACGTATGGCACGCTTGCTGGAAGCGGGGAATGTAATGACTGTTGAACCGGGATTTTACGTGATCCCTGCGCTGCTGGAAATGTGGAAAGCCCGCGGGCACAATGCCGCATTCATCAATTTTGAAAAATGCAAACCGCTGTATGGATTTGGCGGGATCCGCATAGAAGACGATGTCCTGATAACGACAGAAGGGCACCGCTTGCTGGGCAGCAAACGGTTGCCGGTTACGGAACAGGAGATCCGGGAAGTTATGCAGTAACGGTTTTCCTAGCGGAAAGTCCACTTCACTGCCAGGCTCGGGATCACATAAAAACCTTTGTGAAAAAGATTGTTGTACAATTCCACCTCGGTTCCCACACTCAGACAGAAAGAATCGCTGATGCCCTCAAAGGCGTTCAGGTTCACCCAGAATTGCGGCTGGGAAAGGAGAATATAAGTATCACCCTGTCTCCACCAGTCCACAAAACCGGAAAAAGTGCACTTCCCGCGGGCAAGCTCCATGTTCCAGATGGCGGTCAACTGAAAATTCGAAGGTCTGGCCAATCCCTGGATATATTTGTACATGGCCGAAACGGAAAAGGACTTTGACCCGTCCTTGCTGGCAATGCCGTAATTAACCCCCGCCAGCCAGGAATGGTTGAACAATATGGACCCCAGCAATCCGCCATTGTATTCCAGGTGTACTGCCACAGGGGCATCCCAGAATTTCAGGTTGCGGGCAATTTCCCAATAGGCGTAATTCACTCCTTGCGGGGTGTACGTCATATCGACAAATAAAAAAGTATCTCCCCAGGGGTCCATCCGGAACATTTCCACAGTAGTGAGGATGCGGGCATCTTTTCCAAGTGTGTCCGGATATAGCCACTGGCCCGTCCTGTAATGCAATTGTACATTCTGCGATATGGCAGGAACTGAAGAGGTAAGGAACAGGATCAACAGGATTACATATAGTTTTTTCATGTATGGTCTGTCAATCGTTTAGGAAGAGTGTGCGGGGATCCTGGTAGAAAGTGATAAAATCTTTGGCCGATGCGTGTCCGGGATAAGGAGCGAATATATGCATGGGCATCAGGTAGTCCGGGGCATTGCGCCATACGAGGGCATAGGTTACAGGAAGCCCTTCCGTGGCTTTTAGCAGGATTTGTGTAAACCACAGGGGATTGCCAAGGCCACCCATGCCACACTCTGTAAGGGCTATGGCTTTCTTATGCTCTTTGCCCAACTGGGCGACCATGGTCAGTTCATTACGCAGGACGTCCAGGAATTCCTGTCCGTCCCCGTATGCGTCCAGTCCCAGCAGATCCACATAATCATCACCCGGATAGCGCTCCATGTATGCTTCCCGGTCCAGGCCTCCGTAATTAGGGGAATAGGCAATGATCAGGTTGTCCAGCCCCTTGTTTCTCATATAATCCACTGTCATCTTCCATAAGGCTATATACTCCTGGCTGGAGCAAAGTTTTCTGCCCCACCAGAACCAGGATCCGGTATGCTCATGCCAGGGCCTGAAGATCACCGGGATCCGTGTTCCGTCTTCCATTCTCAGGGAATCAAGAAAAACGGCTACCTTGTCAAGCCAGGTCTGGAACAGGTCATAATGTGAACCCCCTTCCAGGATTGAGGCTACCACGGTATTATCGGAAACATCCCAGGCATTGGAAGAGGTTAGCGGATTGCGGGCGTGCCAGCTTATGGTGACTATCCCGCCCGCCATGTAATGGTCTGTTATGGCTTTGCGCATAACTTCAAAAGGCACGCCGTCCAGATTCTTATTATCTCCCAGTTCTATGTGGCCCAGATCGCAACCCAGTACGGCCGGATAGTCGCCACATACATCTTTCACATCACTGCGGCCTCCTTCATACTCCCAGGAATGACCATAAAACGGAAAGTCTTCCTGTCCAAAGAAAAATTGGTTGTTGCCGGCAGCCTGCTGCAACAGGGCCATAACAACATCTGCTTCCGGAGATATGGTCCGGATGTTTTTTTCCGTACAGGCAAACGCTGCGATTGCCAGTACTATCAAAGCCAAGCGTTTCATAGTCACAAATGTAGAAAAAATATATCTTTGCTGTCATGAGACTACGGTATTTTATAATCACAGGTTCATTGCTTGTATCTTTCACATGTATACACGCACAGGACACAACTTACTACAAGGAAGTCATCAGGGAATTATCCTCAAAAAAATACGAGGGACGCTCTGACTTCAGGAAAGGAGATAAAAAAGCTGCAAAATATATTGCCCGGCAATTCATGCAGATCCGCGGGGTGGAACCTTCTGTGGAAGGAGGGTACCTGCAGCCATTTTCATACAACGTTAATGTCTTCCACAAGAAAATGGAAATGTCCGTGGACGGGGTTACGCTGGAACCGGGCAAAGATTTTATTGTCAGGGAATTCTCCCCTTCACAAAAAGGCATTTTTTCCTTGAAGTATATCGGAGTGCAGGATCATGACCCGGCACGTCTGATCCCTATGCTGGAAAGCGGTGATTTCCGAAATTCATACGTCGTATTGCAATACGATCTTGTATACAAATACATGGGCATAGCCCCGTTTGAACTATACAAAATGCCTGTTGCAGGTCTGATCATGGTCCAGGACAAAGTCCCGTCTTTTTTCAAGTCCCGGAGCGGGACTGTGCAACCCATCCCCGTGATCTGGGCCGGACCGGGCTTCCCGGGTGATGCAAAACAGATCAGGGTCCGTTTTGAAAGCCGGATGATTGAAGGTTATACTTCATCCAATGTTATAGCGCACATACCCGGCTCTTCCAGGGCGGACTCCTGTATTGTGTTTGTTGCCCATTATGACCACCTGGGACATTTTGGTAAAGAAGTGTATTATCCGGGTGCCCATGACAATGCTTCGGGAGTGGCTTTTATCCTGACCCTGGCGCGTCACTATGCCCAGCCTGAGAACAGACCGGAGCTTACGTATGTTTTTATTGCCGTAGCAGCTGAAGAAAACAACCTGCTGGGATCAACCCATTACACCAAAAATCCGGTTTTTCCCCTTGAACGGACCCTGCAGGTGATAGATCCTGACATGGTAGCCGACAACGGGGAACGGTTGTTTGTGGAAACCGGGGCGGAGGGAGAGGAAAACCTGAAGCGTTTCCTGCACATTAACGACAGCCTGGGTTTGTTTACCATTGAGCAACACCCACTCTCGAATGACAGCGATCATTATCCTTTTGCCATGAAAGAGGTTCCTGCCCTATACATGATGGTTGACGGGGATGCGTATGACGTGTACCATACCCCCCTGGATAATTCCGGCAACATGTACATCAACCGTTACCTTCCCCTGTTCCGTCTTGTAACGGCATTTGCAAGCACTTTCTGAACATCCGGGATCCAGTTGGTCCCGTTTACAGGCATTAATGTCAGGAATCCCATATCTTTTGCTGTTTCAATGTTTGCAGGACCATCGTCAACAAAGAGTATGTGTTCCGGTTTTGCTCCAAGGGTATCCAGTACTTGCCGGAAAATCTGCCTGTGAGGTTTCACGCATTTCATCTGGTAAGAAATGAACAGTTGATCGAAAAAAACATCCAGTGCCCGGCCTTGAGGGGTAAAACGCGCACTTCGCGCCCATTCCATGATAAAAGGATTGGTATTGCTCAACAGGCAAACCTGGTAATCTTTTCTCAGGCTTTCCACATAGGCGAGTCTCTCACCGGGCACACCTGAAATGAATCCCATCCAGGCTTCCTGCGCTTGTAAAAAGGAAACCGGCCTGCCACATAATTGGCCAAGACGTTCACAAAATTCATCAGCATCCAGCCTGCCGTCTTCCAGTTCAAGGAAAATGCCGCTCTGGTGGTATGGATCCAGGTAAGTACCGGCATCCTTCAGTCCCAGGGCTTGAAAAGCCTTAACAGAGCAGTCCCGGTCAATGTTGACAATTACCCCGCCCAGATCAAAAATAACTGTATCAATCATTGCCAAAAACCATATTCAACCAGCCTGTGAAACCCTCCGGGTAGCGCGGGTCGTAAGGAGTACCATCATCATAGATCATATCGGACCCAACGCAAAACAAGGGCAGGTGCTGTCCCATCTCTGTCCCGCGAACATTCAGCCGGACAATTCCTTTGTCCCCGTAACGTACTGTCTCCAGCGCAGAGACGCGGACATTTTTTGTTGCCTCCAGCATGTTTCTCACAGGTCCGGTAAAAACCCCGAAAGGACAAATTTCATCTTTTTTCCCATGGATGACCCAGATATGGATCCCGTGTTTTTCATATGTTTTCAACTCTTCTTCCGAGGGATTGTCTGCCGGGGCTACCAGAAAAGCCCCTTTTACCAGGTCGGGCCGGGCAGCCAGGAATCGCCAGACCATGTATCCTCCGGCCGAAGTGCCTCCTATCACAACACGTTCTTCATCAATATTATGGGCCGAGATAACATCTTCGAGCAAAGCCGCCAGCACCGAAGTATACACAGAGCCCTCCTGTGTCGCATCCCTGGTCATCCAAGTGCCAAGGATAACCTGGTTATCTCCTTCCATCTGCACATATTCATTGGCTTTGGGAAAAAGTATATAGGCCCCTCCTATCTTTTGCTGGTATTCTTCCCCGGCGTAAACCACAAAATCTGTATAAGCGGCACACATCACCCCTTCCATGCCATTGGAAGCTCCATGCAACATAACAATCAGCGGGTATTTCTTCCCGGGATCCGCCCCGTGTGCCACAGGGTCGTACAGGTAATACTCCATATCGCCCACCGGAGAATCATCCAATGTAAAGTTATGGCTATCAAGCAATTTTATCAGTTCAAAGTTGTTCCCCCTGTGCGTGGGCCCCTGCCCTGTGAAATCCCTTTCGGGAGGAAAACGCTTTTCTTCCACAAAACGTTCAGCGGCCTCCCTGTTCCAGGTGATGGTGGCCGACTGGTATCTGAAATTGGCATTCAAAAAGGGAAGGAATGTCTGGTAAGGCTCTGTCAGGGCGGTACCGGATCCGATTTGCCCTATCAGTACCTGCATGTCTTCCAGGTAGTTTGATCCAAGCGGACCCGATGTGCCCTTCTGCCAGGAATGCCCGGTATACAAAACCAGCCTTGCATGTGAAATCCCATTGGACGGGTCAAGGATATGCTTCATCAGAGAACCGAAGCTGGCAGATAACTGTCCGAAACTTTCTTCATTCAGGAGCCACAGACCATTGCCCGAACCCAGGGCATCCCCCGTAAAGACCAGGTGCCGGCCCCGGAGAAAGAAGAGGGTGGATCCGGGTGTATGACCCGGAAGGCTGAATGAATCAACAATCACCCCTCCTCCAAGATCCAGGGACTCCTTCTCTTTGAAAAAAACGGTCCTTTGGTCAGGGAAAAGCTCGCTTCCCGAAAAATCATTTTCCGGAACCCAAAAGCGGACCAGCGAATCGTCCCGGAAAGCAGGCAACATCCCCAGGTGGTCCCCGTGACGGTGGGTAAGGGTTATGACCAGTTGCCTTGACCGGGCCAAATCATAGACAATTTCTTGTAGCCGGCCAGCGGGGTCTTCATACCAGTCAATGTTATTGGAAAGGTCAATGAGCAAGGCTTTTTCAGTTCCCAGCACCAGGTACATATCGGAGCTGTTGTTCATGCCTGTCACCTCTCCTGTCTTGTTGTTATGCATTCCTGCAGGATTTTGCCTGTTGGCATCCACAATGTTGTACACATCTTCCTCAAGCCGTGTGACGGTATAAGGCCCCTTTTCGTATGGACGGGCAGAAGCCTGCAGGGCACAACCGAGCAAGGCTGCCGTCAACATGGTTGTCTTCTTCATGCTAACATTTTTTACCAGGTTACAAATGTACTTCAAATCATGCTATATTTGAAGTAATAAAACCAGGCTTCCTATGAGAAAACATTACATTATCATTTTATGTCTGATCGCGGCAGGTTGCGGAAATATTTCAAATAAGCAGATCTGCTGGGACCGGGGCCAATGGCTGGATCTGACATGGGATTTTGAAAAAAGCACTGTGTACTGGCCAACCAACGTGACTTTCATTCATGATACCGTTACTTTCGGGATCAATGACAAAGGTTATTTCTATTCCTCTTTCCTATATGCGGCAGAAGAGCACGGGGGAACCCATTTTGACGCGCCATTGCATTTCGCGGAAAACGGAAGGTCCATTGAACAGATCCTTCCGGAAGAATTCACAGGCGAAGGTATATGTGTCGATGTATCAGACAAGGTTTTGGCTGACAGAGATTACCTTATCACCAGTGAAGATTTCCTGGGATGGGAAAAAACACACGGCACAATCCCAGCACAGACGATCGTGTTGTTGCGTACCGGTTTCGGCCAATACTGGAACGACCCCCTGCAATACACAGGGACCCTCAAAACGGGTTCCGAGGGTGTCGGAGAATTGCATTTTCCCGGGTTGGATCCCGAGGCCGCCCTGTGGCTCATAGAAGAAAGGAATGTGAAGGCTGTTGGTATCGACACACCGAGTATCGACTACGGACAGTCAGCAGATTTTCTTACCCACCGCACGCTGTTCAGCCACAATGTCACCGCCTATGAAAATGTGGCGCACCTGCAATCAGTACCAGCGCGTAATTTCTATGTGGTGGCTGCTCCCATGAAAATCAAGGGAGGAAGCGGAGCACCGCTAAGGCTCCTTGTCTGGATACCTGAAGTGTGAACTGTCTGCCTTAAAGCATTTCCAGTATCTGCGGGTCGTTGGGTTTCACCTTGGATGGCCAGAAGCCTATGAGCCTGCCTTTCTCATCTACCAGGTACTTGGAAAAATTCCAACCGGGAGCGCTGGTGTTCCAACCGTTTTTGGATTTATCAGACAGCCAGCGAAATACAGGATTCTGGTCTTTACCTTTAACCGAGCTTTTCTCCATCATCTGGAATGTGACCCCGTAATTGATCTCGCAGAATTCAAGGATTTCTTCATTGGTCCCGGGATCCTGTTTCATGAAATCATTGGAGGGAAATCCCAGGATGACCAGGTTCGGTGCATATTCCTTGTTCAGGGCTTCCAGTTCTTTGAATTGCGGTGTAAAGCCGCATTTGGAAGCCGTGTTGACCAGCAAAACCTTTTTCCCGCGCAGTTGTTCAAAAGAAAATGTTTCTCCCCGGATGGTCTTGAAGGATAATGCATAAAAATCCTCGGCCGGTTCCACAATCTTTCCCGTGTTTTGTTGCCCTTTGTTTGAAAATAAGGATGTTAACATAATTAAAATAATGATGGTTGTTTTCATGGTTTCGCATTTATTGTGCCTCTTTACCTGACTCAATTGTTTCACAAAGCAATGAGGCCACACAGGCAGAGAGACGTTTTTGCCATATAGTGGCGCTTGAATAGCAGACAATTGGCAAGATCCATTCAAGGAGGGCCACTGCATAGGGAGTGAATGTCTTATTCCCCCGTGCAGCAGCGAGTGCATACTCCCTCATTTTCATGGTTAGTGTCATATTCCTGTCCATTAATCCCGGCAATGCTCCGGGCCAGGCCTTTCTGAACTTTTTATCGAGGGTAACCGGTTTTTCGTAGAAATCCATAAGGAACTCCAGGACCTGAAGAAAATCATTTTCGTTTTCCATGGGAAAGGATTCAATCATGAATATGGCTTCCAAACGGGCAAAATCCGATATAGCTGAACGCGGCCTGGTTTCTGAGAAGTCTATGAGATAAACATTCATGTCCTTGTCCAGCAGGATATTCTGCATGTTCAAGTCTCCATGACAAATAGCAGAATAATAATCCATTCCCTGTTTCCGTCTTCTGGGATACTCCTCATGTAAATAATGGTATGGATTCAAAAAGTTCTTTTCCGAACCACCTATGGTGAAGGAGCGGTTCTTCTCCGGAATCCCTAACTCCTCTTCGGCCTGCCTGAACACGTGAGGAAAAAAGGTTTTTGTGGGATCGTGGTCTGCGTATGGATAGATTACTTCCGGTACGGCCTGTCCGTACCAGGGTTTGAGTATTTTCAGGAAAATCTTATCAAATAGAGAAACAAGATCATCTACAGGCCAGCTGTGAAAGTAGTGGGTTAGCCATTTCAATTCGGTGTCTTCTCCTCCTATCCCCACAAAATTGTACCTGAGTGCACCCATCTGGCAATAGAAAGACGTGCCCAGGATCATGGCGCTGTTGTTCAAAATGTAAGGCATGGCATACTGCTTACACCGTTCTGCCTCTCTCTGTATCATGGGCCGGTCCCCGGTTTTTAGTACGGTTGGTCTCAGGACCCTGCCCTGGTGGTCAAAAGAGCGGACACGAAAAGTAGTCGCTGAATATCCGCCGTGAAGCTTCTCAAGTTCTGCCTTCACTGAATCTGTATACAGTTTCCTGGTCAGGAAGACCAGGTGATCCTCCGGGACCTCTTCTTTTTCACAAACCACCTGTGTCTGAAAAACGGAGGAATTCTGTGCCTTGCCGGCAAAAAACAACCAGAACACCGGCCTGTCAAGCAATGCATCCATATCATGCCTGGTAACTCCCATGATGTTTTCCCAGGTCAACAAGTCACGCAGGGTTTGCTCAGAGTATTCACCCCGCTGCAGTACGTTTTCCTTTTGTAAAAGAAAGGTTCCTCCTTCCCATGTCCCGTTTTCCTGCCTGAAAACAACAGAAAGTGAAGGCCTTTGAGGATTCCTGTCCAGACAAAGCATGGTACACAGGGAAGACGCTGCCTGTGGCGGTGAAAAACCCTTGTATTGAAGCAGGTGCCTGATGCTTACAGGTTCCGGATCGCTGACCGTGACACGTACACGGTAAGGGCCCCTTGTGGACAAGGCATGGTCCACAAAGAGCGTACCCTGTGCCGGGTCACTGACTATACGAAAATCGGGGGCATATGCCGGGTCATCGGGTATGAAACCGGTGCAGTGAAACAGGGTGACAAAAAAGCCTGTCACCGCATCTTTCCTCTGGAGCGTTTCTCCCAAGGCCCCTTCTCCCGCGGCTATGTACAAGGTATCAAAACCGGCAAGCTGTGGATGTTTCCATTCATACAGACAGGAGTCCAGGGCATCCCTTACCCTCTCTGTTTCACAGGGGGCCTTACCAGGGAATATGTTTTCCAGGGTAATCTCAGTTCTTTTACATTGCTCTATGCAGGTAACAGCCTGGACGTCATCTGCACAAATTTCAAACACGGAATCCAGCCCTGCAATCTGCAAAACCTGTAACATCTCAGAGGAAAGGCCGGTAAGGACAAGCTGCCCGCCAGCAGATGCAAGCTCCCGCGAAGTATTCAGCAGTACCCTTATCCCGCTGCTTGAAAGATAAGGACATGCAGAGAAATTAATCACAAGGAATGTCTCCCTTTCAAGGCATTTTTTGATTGTATCTTCAAAGTGTTTACTCTGTGTCGTTTCCAGGCGTCCTATGGGATGCAGGCAGTGTACAGATTGAATGTATTGAACAGAAACATCAAACATTTCGAAAGTTACATAAAAAACTCATTATCTTTGAAAAAGGCCGTCCGCCTTGCTGAGACTTTTTAATAAACTTTTTTTGTTCATTGTGATTCTGTTTTTCGTATTGCCAATACAAGCGCAGTATATCCGGAATCGATAAGCCAGTGGGACAGAAAAGAAGTGTTCAAACCGACCAAAATGAAAGAGCAGTACAGGCCGACTTTCACCACATTTCCGGTAAAAGACAATGACCTGTTTATTGTCAATTACGTTGGACATCCCTACCAGGGAAGCTTTTATTACAATTCTGCAAGATCACAGGGAGCTGCCATCTGGTAGTCATCCTTTTTTTGCCTTGACGCAATCGCTTCTGTGGGAATATGTCTGGGAAGGTGGCCTGGAACAACCAAGTGTTCAGGATCTGATCATCACTCCGTTGGGGGGAATAATATTGGGTGAACTTACACACAGAGCTGCCCTGGCCATGGGAAAAGACGGATTCAACTGGTACAAAATCATACTCACGTGCATTCTCAACCCGGCATTTGCAATCAACAATGGATTCAGACGTCCATCCTACGCCGGTAATTGAATGTAACGGCCACCGCAAAACAAACCAGCCCAAAAAGGAGCATCACGCCGCATTCCTTAAGAACAGCCATTACTCCGGCATTGAGCATAAACACATCCATAAAACCTGAAAGGCCCCAGTATATGGGAGAGATCCTGCTTAAGTTACGCAGGGATTCGGTCATGACAGCCGTCGGGATCCAGGCGCCTCCAATGGCAGCCATGATCACTACGGATATTGCACCAAAAATGGCAGACTGGTGGATGGTATTGGCAATGTTTCCTATGGCTATCCCATAACCGATAGCCGCTACCGCAGCCGACAGGGCCAGCAAGATCAAAGCCGCGGGGGAAGTGCCCAGGTTCAGGGATTCCATGCCAAAAAGAGGCATCAGGTATACCCCGATAAGCAGCATCAGAACAAACTGGATCAACGAAACCATGGTAAAAACCACGGCTTTGCTCAACAGATACTCCGTATAGGAACAGGGCATTGTCATCATCCTGGAGAAACTTCCGTCCTGCCGTTCCCGGATTATGCTTCCCGAAAGCGATATCACAATAAAAAAGATCGCAAACAAGGTCCAGGAAGGCACATTGTGTTGAACGGGATTGGGATTCAGATCCCTTCCCTCCAGGCGTGCGTCACGGATATCAATATGAACCTGTTCTGTGGAGAATCCTTCCGTGGAAACGGGAATGGGGCTGAACTCGTTTACCTGCCGGGAAATTTCGTTCAGGACGTATTCAAATTCAATCTTTTGTGTCCGCTCCTTCAATGTACTCATTAGGGCGGTATAAAAGGAAACTTTTGTAGTGGGGTCAATAAAAATGACAAAATTCACCATGTCCGGGGAGGGCTTTTCCATGGTTCCGCTGAATGCTGCCAGCACATACCTTGCCACGTTCTTGCGAATGCTTTCGGTTGTATTTTCAGGAATATAAATACCCAGTGTATAATGGCCCGAGGCCACTTCCTGTTCAAGTTCTTCCAGGGTGGGAATGGCCTCGTTTACCTTCCTGTCAATCTGGAATATGTGCGAGGCCTCGATCTGTTTGTCTATGGCTTCTCCCAATTCCCCCTGATCTCTGTTCACCAGCAGCAGCGGGACAGAAGACTCTGTTAACGATCTGTAGGAGCTGTCCTGAAGCAGCGCCATGAGTACGACAAGAATGGCGGGCATCAGGAACATGAGCAGCATCCCGGCCACATCCCTTTTGAGCAACAGATAATCTTTATATAGTAAAAACCTGAATTTTCTCATTGACTGTCCCTCATCTTTTTTCCTGTTAACAACAGGTATAAGGATTCCAGGCAGTTGCACTCACTCTTGCCGGCTATCAGTTCTGCCGGGTTTCCCTCGCACACGATAGCACCGTTATCCATGAAAGCCACCCGGTTACAGAGTTGTTCCGCTTCTTCAAGGTAATGGGATATGAAGAGTATGGTGGTTCCGGCTTTGTTGATATCGGTCAATTTTTCAAGGATAAGCCTGCGCGACTGGGCATCTACACCAACCGTGGGCTCATCAAGTATCAAAATTTTAGGTACATGCAGCATCCCTGCTATCACATTGACCCTGCGTTTCATGCCTCCGGAAAAGCGGTTGATGTAAGAATTGCGGCTTGCAGACAAGTCAAAAAGTTCCAGCAATTGATCTATTCGCTCTTCCAGTAATTTTTTCCCCAATCCGTACAGGCCTCCGAAAATTTTCAGGTTTTCATAGGCTGTAAGGGAGGGGAAAAGTGCAATATCCTGGGGAACCAGGCCCAGAAGAGGTTTAACATGCTGCATGCCGTCCGACACATCGTGCCCGTCAATAAATATATCTCCGCTGTCATAGTGTCGCAAACCGCATATGATATTGATAGCTGTGGTTTTGCCTGCCCCGTTTGGGGCCAGCAGTCCAAAAAGCGACCCATAGGGTATGCGCAGGGAAAAACCGTCAAGTGTGGGATGCGGTTTGCCTTTATAAGTCTTCTTAAGGTCTCTGGTCTCTATGGCAAACTGATTATCCACGCTTGATTGAATTTTCCAGTCGTTTGAAAATATCAAGTTCGCGCGCCGAAATCACTTCCAGTTTTACAGCCAGATCATTATAGGTAAGACCTTCCGGTTCGCGTTGTTTGAAGAATCGTGCGGCGTTGTACGAAAAGTCCCTCCACAGGTCACCCACCGCTGTCAGATCCATGGAGAACTGGTTCAGCGCGGGCCTGTTCAATAATACCGAAGCTTCCTGCAGGAATGCAGCATACATGAAACGAAATCCTGCTCCTCCCGTCCCGATTTCCTCCAGCATGCGGATGATCTGTGCCAGGTTGAGTGCCGCTTCCCGTTTGCCAAAAAGTTTTTCCCACTTACGCATCCTCCGGGCAAGATAAGCGATGCCTTTGGCTCCGAACATAGGCAACGGGATGTGTGTCATATTGTAGCATGTTTTAATAATTGACTTTTCAATCATGCCGGTATCCAGTGGTTTGTAGTGTTCCATGCTGGTAATGTAATACATGCTTCCTTTAGGTGGTAACGCCCCCTGGGCAAACCGCACTTTCTTCAGGTCCGCTGAAGACAGTTTATTTTTGTTCTGCCCAATGGGATCCGATATTATGTAATCATCTCCTTCCTTGCCTATCACACATAGATTATGGCCATTAAAATGGACCCTGTACTCTTTTGGAAAATAAGTAAGGTTATACACTCCAACGCGTAATCCCACCGGGGTCCCGCTTAAAAGCACCTCATCCAGTTTTGCCATTGCCTCATCCGGGTCTTTGAAGGAGTGTTTCCTGTACTCTATGCCAAGCGTTTTGGTGACGTCGGAGAATATCCTTCCCGAAATATACCTGAATGAAGTCATGGCATATCCGTTTACCTTGAAGAAAGGCAAATGACAGAAAAAGATCCCTGCCCCCAATCCCAGTACCATAGGCTCACTAAGCCTGACCCCGTAAAAATTCAGCAAATTCCTTACTACAGCACTCTCACAATGTGCACCGTGGCCGTGTTCAAAATTGATTTCCATATTCAATCGATAGAGATGAGTTCTTCTACACTCATGTACAACGCCTCCGCCAACCTTGAAAGGGCTCCGGAATCAAGTGAGGCAAAGTTTTTTGGTTTACAGAATTTATTAATTTGTCTACGTGAAAAACCAGTATAGGCGGCCAGCATTCCGGATGTCATCCTAACCCGTGCCATATGAAAGGCCAAAGGGCTATATTTGCCGGCAAGAACCTTCTCCCGGACCTTTCCTGCTTTTTCTCCCCAGTTGTTCCACGCAAACCTGACAGCATCATTTCTTGGACTCCAGCCCTTGCTGGGAACCTCCTGGTATTTTCCATCGTCATCCACTGCAAAAAGACGACCACATAAGCTTACGTCCCGGTCAGGTTGAACAAAGGGATCTTCCTGGGGAACATCTTTGACTTTCATTACTCAGGTAATTTGGCACAAATATAATATTTTTTAGTACGGAACACTTACCGCGCAACATTTACGGCCAGATTGCCGAAAACATAGGTTGTTATATATCCCGATTTTTCGCTGATGACCATTTCTTCAAGGGCGTAGTTTTCCCGGGTAAATTTCAGGTCTATGCGGTCAAATACATTGGCGGGATCTTCCTTCAGGTTTTTTACAATAACCCTGTGATAAGGACCATCCCCGGCATACGCAAGATCGTACCCGGCCTTAAGCTCGTACAAAAGACCTTTCATGCAGTAATTCATGATACTGGCCATTTCCGCCATGGCATTCTTTTGATCCTTCAGCACATAGGTAGTTGTCTTATCGCCGGATGTTATCTTCACGGTAAGGTCATCCACCACCAGGCCCACTTCGTAAGGAACCGTATAATCAAAGCGGATTTCCCTGTTCCTGGCATAATGGAACTTGCCTTTTGAAACCACTTTCACATCCAGTGACCGGAACTCCTTGGTCTGTGTGAAAGACCCGCTCAGGGTTTCAATTTCCCGTGAAATGCGTGCCAGCTCTTTATAAAATTGTTCTTCCGTTGCCTGTGACCAGGCAGTAACGGGGAATGCAAGAGTGGCAAGCAGTATAAGTTTTTTAATATTCATAACGTAATTTCTTTCATAGTGGCTTGCAATTTTAATACCGTCCTGTTCCCGTACAGCATCAGTGCCTTTATCCGAATGATGCCTTCGGCCTGTTTCAGATCTCCCTGCACTGTGATCTTTTCATTGCGCAAAGGATCGATCATGGCCGTAAATTTACAGGAATCCACTGTGTTGTAGCGTAAATCGTGTCCCAGAAAAAGTTCGGTACAGGTACGGATCAGGTACAGTGAACATACCCCGGGCAAGACCGGAACCCCCGGAAAATGACCCTGGAAGACAGGATGTTTGGGGTCAACAGATGCTTTGGCCAGGAAGGCCCATGTATTTTCTGCCGTTACAGATTCAATGGCAAAGAGATTCTTCAGCATCTTGCAGCACTTTTATTCTAACAGATAAACGTAAGGCAGGGTGATCGATCAAAATGGTTGACGGGTAACCATTGACATGATCCCCTGCCCTGATCACCGTATGGAGGATACCATTTCCTGTCATGAGCATCACTATGGCGCCATCATCATTGCGTACAGGTGGGAAACCTTTCCGGGAATAAGGTTCAAACAGCAGGGAAAAGTCGTCCCATAGAAGATCCAGCATCCTGCTTCTGTTCAAAACATCCATGACATAATGTACCTGATAGCCTTCGGCCGTACCTTCAAGGTCAAACAGCGACATGCCGAAGAATGAGGTCAGTACCAGTCGCGGCCTGTTGACAGTGTTCATGCTTACCAGGAGCAAGCCTTCCTCTGTCCCGTTCATATGGAGCATTTGAAATTCATACAGCTGCACACTGTCCTCTGTGCTGAGCAGAGGCCTGACTTCTTCCCATGGAATCCTGCCGGCAGCCCCGCAGGCTGTAAGGATGAGTGCGCAAACGATCAGCAGGTTTTTCATGTACCGGGTCCTGTAATTTTTACCACTTTCAGCTCACCCCTGGCAACAAGCTTGCCCTTGCAGAATATTTCTGCCTGCAGGACAGAAAAACCGGGATACAGATGAAGTTCGCGTATTTCCGTATATATGGTGCTTCCGGAAGGAACCTTTCTATACGTGATGAAAGAATTGACAGAACCAACAAAACCGGGTTCAACCTGTCCCTGATTTTGTACCCTTTCCAGTCCGGCGGCCAGGGCTATGGATTGGGCCGCATGTTCCAATAGTCCTTCTTCAAGAAAATAATCGCCGGGACAAAAAAGAGATCCTGTATGGGGAGTATACCCTGTATAGGATGTATAGCGCTCACGCCCGAAAAAAGTATCCACCAGCAGTACGGGCGGCCTGTGGGGAAGGTATTGCAACAGGTCTTCTCCTTCAGCGACTATTGTACGGGGATACTCCATGTTCGTGTATTTAGTACACGAATGTATGAATAATTCCTTTTCCTGACACTTTGCTTCTTCTATTCCCTTATTATCATTACGTTATATGTAATCCACCCTGCCTGTAATAATTATTTTATACTTTCCAAATATTTTATTTTTTTAAAATGCGCATTTTTACTCTATATTTACAGACAACTAGATCCAAAACGTTCAGAACCAAGTTTGATCCACAAAATACAGGGTAAAATCCACACTATATATATAATTAGTTCCAGATTTATTAACCTAATTGATTTTGGATGAAACCAATTACCGAACTCGTTAAGGACCTTGCCGACAAGCACGGCAGAGACAGGCGTAACCTTTTGCCTATCCTGCAGGGAGTGGTCGAGCAGGAGAAGTATCTTTCAGAGTATTCCATGTTTGAAATTGCGCGTGAACTGGACCTTCCGGTGACTGAAGTATACGGAACAGCCACTTTCTATTCTTTCCTGGAATGCAAAAAAATGGGAAAATACATAATCCGTGTATGTAAAACCATCACGTGCTCCATGAAAGGGGAAAGGCAGATCCTGCTTGCCATTCAGGATATGCTGAAAATTAAAATCGGAGAAACGACACAGGACGGAAAATTCACCCTCCTGGAGACAAATTGCCTGGGATTTTGTCATAAAGCCCCTGCCATGCTCATTAATAATGAGGTATATACAGAACTCACACCCGAAAAGATCCGGGAAATTCTAAGCAGTTACCTGCACGATAAAATAATAGGAGGTGAACATGTCAGCTAATGATATTGTTAAAAGAGCAGATTTTATTTTCAAAAATGAAAATGACTGGGAAGAAGTGCTCACCAAGAACCTGGCACGCACACCCAACGAGCTGATCAACGAGCTGATTAGTTCCGAACTCAAGGGAAGGGGCGGTGCCGGATTTCCCACCGGATTGAAATGGAAACTTACTTCTGAACTGAAGTCGGACGAAAAATATGTGATTTGCAATGCCGATGAAGGAGAGCCGGGCACTTTCAAGGACCGGGAGATCCTCTCCAGGGTTCCTTTTAAAGTTTTGACAGCCATTGCCCTTTGTGGTTATGTGATTGGCGCAAAACAAGGATTCATATACCTCAGGGGTGAGTACTTTTTCCTGCAACAGGAATTGAAAAAAGCAATCAGTGAATTTGAATTCTTCTGTAAAGAAATCAAGTTCGACTTCAAAATAAACATCTTCATGGGTTCTGGTGCATACATATGCGGTGAGGAAACGGCCCTTTTTGAATCCATGGAAGGAAAACGGGGAGAACCCCGCAACAAGCCACCGTATCCTACTGCTTACGGATACCTGGGGCAACCCACCGTAATCAACAATGTGGAGACCTTGGCACACACCTTTACCATCTTCAAGTATGGGGCAAAACGCTTTTACGATCTTGGTGTGCAATTTTCCCGGGGCACAAAACTCTTCTCGATTTCCGGCGATACTCCAAAGCCCGGGATCTACGAGCTGGAACTGGGAATGAGCCTGTCCGATTTTGTGGATGATTTCGGAGATGACGACACCAAAGCAGTACAGGTTGGCGGGGCATCGGGATTCCTGGTGCCAAGAAAAAAGTTTTCTGCAACCAGTATAGGATTTGAAGGAAAGCTGGTAGGAATATCCCTCCCCACGGGAGGTTCCATGATGCTCTTCAACAGTTCCCGTTCTATGTTCAATGTCCTGGACAATTACCTCAACTTTTTTGCAGAAGAGTCCTGTGGACAATGTACCCCTTGCCGGGTTGGCTGCCAACAATTGCTTAAAGGTATCAAAGCTGTGAAAAGGGGAGAGAAACCGGCTTCATACCTGGACAAATTACTTGGCCTTGCCGAAACCATGCAGTATACTGCCAAGTGCGGTCTGGGTCAATCCGTTGCCAATTCATTCACTTCTATTGTGGAGAATTTCAGAGAGGAGATGATTTACTAAACCAGAAAACAGACAACCATGGGAAAAAAAGTAAAAATTACCATAAATGGCCAACCTGTAGAAATTGACAAAGGAACATCCATCCTGGATGCGGCCAAGCAGATTGGAGTTATCATCCCCACGCTGTGTTACCACAAAGATTTGTGTGTTGCAGGGAATTGCCGGGTCTGTGTCGTGGAAATAGCCGGACAGAAACGCCTGGCACCAGCCTGTGCCACACCCTGTGAAGAAGGGATGGACGTGCTGACAAACACCCACAAGGTCAGGAACTCGCGTAAACACATCATCGAGCTCCTCCTCTCGGAACACAACGCGGATTGTACCAGCTGCTACAAGAACGGAAACTGTGAATTGCAGTTGCTTGCCTCGGAATACAAGATTATGAACCAGGATTTCATTCATCTTGTGCCATTCCACAATTATACCATTGACGATTATTCTCCCTCTATCATCAAGGATGACAGCAAATGTATCCGCTGTCAGCGGTGCGTAAGGACATGTGCCGAGTTGCAGAGCGTCAATGCCCTGACCATGGCCCACAAAGGTGAATATGCCCAGGTCACCACATTTTTTGAAAAATCAATGAACGATGTGATTTGCACCAACTGCGGGCAATGCGTGAACCACTGCCCCACGGGGGCCCTGGTGGAAAAGAACTACATCGAGGAAGTTTGGGCTGCTATCTCGGATAAAAGCAAATATGTTGTTATCCAGACGGCACCAGCAGTACGCGTAGGACTGGGTGAAGAATTGGGCTTTGGTCCGGGAGCCCGTGTTACCGGTAAAATGGTCGCTGCCCTCAAGCGGCTGGGATTTGATGCGGTTATGGACACCGACTTCACGGCAGACCTGACCATCATGGAGGAAGGATCTGAATTGCTGTCCCGCCTGAAAAAGGCACTTAAGGAAAATGACAGGACGGTCAAATTCCCAATGGCCACCTCCTGCTCTCCCGGGTGGATCAAGTTCATAGAACACCTATACCCTGAATTCCTGGACCACCTGTCCACCTGCAAATCGCCCCAACAAATGTTCGGAGCCCTGGTCAAAACATATTATGCCAAAGCAAGGAAGCTTGATCCCGAACGAATTGTCTCTGTATCTGTTATGCCTTGTACCGCCAAGAAATTTGAAGCAGCCAGGCCTGAAATGCACTCCAGCGGGTACAGGGATGTCGATTATGTCCTTACAACACGTGAGCTGGCCATCATGATCAAGCAGGCGGGCATTGATTTCACACGGCTTGAAGAGGCGCATTTTGACAGGCTTATGGGAGAATCCACGGGAGCGGCTGTGATTTTCGGTTCCACCGGAGGCGTTATGGAAGCGGCCTTAAGGACCGCCTATGAACTGGTCACAGGCAGGGAAGTCCCCTTTGACAACCTGAATATAACACCGGTGCGTGGTGCGGAGGGGATTCGTGAAGCCCGGATCAAAATTGAGAAGCCCAAGAAAGAGTGGGCTTTCCTTGATGGGGTGGAACTCAAGTGTGCTGTGGCTCACGGACTGGTCAATGCCAAATACATCATGGACAAGGTAAAAGCGGGGAAAGCCGATTATCATTTCATAGAATTCATGGCCTGTCCAGGAGGGTGCCTGGGAGGAGGCGGTCAGCCCATCCCGACAAATCCCGAGATCCGTCAGCGCAGGGCAGTGGCAATTTATGCCGAGGACGAAGGGATGCCTTTGAGAAAATCGCACGAGAACCCCGAGATCATTAAGATCTACAACGATTTTCTGGGCCATCCGCTCAGTGAGGTATCCCATCACCTGTTACACACAAAGTACACATCGCGCCGGGTATAACAGACTAATAGCCTCCGTTTAAGGTATGAGACTGACCAAAAGGTTTTGGTCAGTCTTTTTTTTTTGCCCTGATTTTTGTATCTTTGATTATAATAACAAACCTAATAATATGAATAACAAGTCTTTATCGGTATTTAACGTTTTTTTGTATCTTGGAATGGTTGTGGTCAACGCACTGGCCAATATCCTTCCCATCAACGGAATACAAACAGGAGAATTGTCTGACCTGTATCCCAACCTGTTTGTGCCTTCTGGAATGACCTTCTCCATATGGGGTGTGATATACGCCCTCTTGCTTTATATGGTCATATACCAGGTGGTGGCTGTTTACGGTAAAAAGGAGCGCTTTGCACTGAACAAGAACCAGAGCCTTGTATTTGCACTTACCTGTATCTTGAATACAGCCTGGATATTCACATGGCATTACCAGCAGATACTTCTGTCTGTGATAGTAATGATTGGATTGCTGTTATGCCTGATTTCGTTGTACAACGGCTTGTTTAATGCAAAGATCCAAAAGGTGCCGGCCAGGATTGCCTACAGGGTTACCATGAATGTGTACCTGGGGTGGATATCGGTTGCCACCATTGCCAATATCTCTGCGCTGCTTGTTTCATGGAACTGGAACGGGTTCGGCCTGGCAGAAAACGTATGGACCATCATAGTCATGGTCGTTGGCCTGATCATAGCCGTACTGGTGACCCTTAAGAATAATGTGGTCTTTTACCCACTGGTTTTCGTTTGGGCATATTACGGCATTATTTTCAAACGTGCCGCTGCCGCAGTCGTACATCAGGACATAATCATAACAGGCTGGTTCTGTATAGGAATACTGGCCTTGCTGATAGTTTACTCACTGGTTCAAGCCTTCAGGAAGAAAAATGGTGTGGGTGAACTCTGCCGGGAATGATCCGGTTATTGAAGCCTATGTGTTTTCCGGGCCGGGAGTTGCTTCCGGCCCGTTTTTATTTGCGGTCAAGGCCAATGTCATTCATGGAGGCCGGATCTTCCACAGCTTCAATATGTGTTGATACGGTCACCGGTTCGTTAAACATGTTTTCGATGGTAAGCTCAATCCGGTCAGCATAGTCATGTCCCTTCTGTACACTCCATTCACCGGGCACCAGCAGATGCAGGGAGATGAACTTGCGTTGTCCGGCTGACCGGGTCAGTAAAGAGTGGTATTCAATCTGCTGCTCTTTCAGGGAGTCCAGATAAGTCGTTACTTTTTGTATGTCTTCATCGGGTATTGAGGCATCCATCAGCCCGCTTGCAGAGCGGCTGATGAGTTTATACCCCGTATATATGATATTGATGGCCACCAGTAGGGCAATAATAGGGTCAATCACTACCCATCCGGTGAATTTTACAACCACTATGCCTGCAATCACCCCGGCCGAAGTCCACACATCGGTCATCAGGTGTCTGCCATCAGCTTCCAGAATCAGTGATTTGTGCTTTTTGCCGCTTTTTATGAGTATGATTCCCACTACCATGTTAACCAGCGAGGCCAGAAGGGAGAATAACAAGCCGGTGTTCAGATTTTCCAGCGGCACCGGTTCTATCAGCCGGGTAATGGCTGAGCGGATGATGCTGAATGCGGCGATCAGAATGAGTGCCCCTTCTGCTGCACTCGAAAAATACTCGGCTTTGGTATGGCCAAATGCATGACCTTCGTCGGCCGGCTTCTGCGACAGATGAAGCATGACGAGTGCAAAGACCGCAGCGAACAGGTTCACCAGCGATTCCATTGCATCGGACATGAATCCAATGGAGCCGGTAAGATGATAGGCATAAAATTTAAGCAGGATGGTGACCACTGCTGCGGCAATGGAGATATACAAAAAATTTTGCAATGGTTTTCTTTTCATTCCTGCGCTTCTAATGTCCGGACAAAAGTAGTTATTTTTAGCAATGGGTGGAACCAAAAAATACCCGTGTATAGGAACAGGGAAGCTTTTCTTTTCTAAGCCGAGGCTTCTCTAATTTTGTGGTGGAAGCATCCTTGCCATTGATCAGTATACCTACAGAAATACCGCCCGGTGGTCTTCAAGACGGTGCGCCAAAAGCCTTTGGCGCAAATAATTGGCTGCTTTGCAGCACCAAGCATTTTTTTGCGGTTGCTTTATGGGAGGTGGTAAGTCACGACATTATAACAAAAACGCGTAACGCGCTGTTTATGTTTCTATTAAAGACGTTGTCCCGATTTTTATCACTTACCACCCACCCCTCAACTTCGGACTTATGTAATGGCTGAGGCCTGGCTGGTACTAGGAAACTAAATTCAAGTATAAATACCTATAGTCAACTAATAATAGTAATAATGATTTGAGAAGGTCAAATTTCTTTAGAGATAAGCCGTGCAATTAGTCAATTAAAGTCAGAAATCGTCAATTTTTCCAGATAGATTTGCCGCAACCACAGATCCATCCACAAAAATGGCTGTTTTTGTGGATAGATTGCCAAAACTAAATTTCCGTCCACAAAAAGGGGCGTTTTTGTGGATGAGTTGCTAAAAAACACCATTCCATCCACAAAAAGGGGCGTTTTTGTGGATGAGTTGCTAAAAAACACCATTCCATCCACAAAAAGACCTGTTTTTGTGGATGAGTTGCTAAAAAACACACGTCCGTCCACAGAAAGACCTGTTTTTGTGGATGAGTTGCTAAAAAACACACGTCCGTCCACAGAAAGACCTGTTTTTGTGGATAGATTGCCAAAACTAAATTTCCGTCCACAAAAAGGGGCGTTTTTGTGGATGAGTTGCTAAAAAACACACGTCCGTCCACAGAAAGACCTGTTTTTGTGGATGAGTTGCTAAAAAACACACGTCCGTCCACAGAAAGACCTGTTTTTGTGGATGAGTTGCTAAAAAACACACGTCCGTCCACAGAAAGACCTGTTTTTGTGGATGAGTTGCTAAAAAACACACGTCCGTCCACAGAAAGACCTGTTTTTGTGGACGGATTTCTCAAAAACACCATTCCATCCACAAAAAGGCTCCTTTTTGTGGATGAAAGCTAGTGGGTGATAGAAAGAGCTGGCAGTGAAGGTAGTTAACTCTTGGCCAGCAGCAACCAGTGCTACAGCCGGGTGCCCCGCAGACTTTATCCTTTAAGTTGTAATTCTGCGTGTTATACAACTCATACCCCCAAAGGTGTGATTCGGGCAGAAGCTGAATATATGTCATCCGAGTAAAATGTGATAAACACTCGTCTCTCTGCAACTGCTTTGCACTTTGGATTAATCTATTCAAAAAGTCAAAAGATGGTTTTAAATTCTTTTACGTGTGGTTTAATTGTTTAAATTTGTATGCCCTTCCATTTTGGGATTGATAAGTAAGAGAGAATATGGAAAAGGTTACTTCAGGCACATCTGCAGCGAACAGTCGTACATTCTTCGACAAAGAAAACCAATGTGAGTATTTATTTAATAAAACAGGTCCGTTTTGGCACTTGTTTACACCTGGACACATAACGGGGCTTTTGTTCAGAAATGATGAGGAGTTTGGGTTTGGGATGAATCTGATGGGGATTTGTGCGGACAGATTTCCAATGCTTAAGATCTACACCTTTGAATTGATGAACAATCATCTTCACTGTATTCTTTCCGGTAAGAAAGATTATTGTGAGGAAATGTTTGACATGTATCAGATACGTCTACAAAGGTATCTGGCAAATCAGGGGACCGAAACTGATATGACAGCTTTCAAATCCTCATTAATTCATATTGCTGATTTACAGGGCCTTCGGAATGAGATTGTTTACGTAAATCGTAATGGGTATCTGGTGAAATCTTCATACACACCGTACTCATATCTATGGGGCGCAGGCTGGCTTTATTATAATCCCATTTATAAATTATTGCCATCAACCACTTTCAATAGCCTTTCAATAAGGGATAAAAGAAGTATATGTCGTAGCAGGGATGTGACAATGTCTGACCGAATTAAAGTATTGAACAATATTATTTTGCCGTCAAGCTTTTGTAGTATCAAAGAAGGTGAGTGTTTCTTCAGGGATGCGCATCATTATTTCAACCTTCTATCAAAAAATTATGAGGCTTACAGTCAAATCGCCAAAAGACTTAAGGATTCGGTATTTCTTAGCGATGAAGAAATGTATTCGGCGGTGAAGTCGATATGTTCAAAAAACTATAATCTAAGCAAACCTGCTTTACTGCCTTCAACCGTTAAAATTGACCTTGCCAAGAAGATGCATTATGAATACAATGCATCGAATAAGCAAATTGAAAGGATTCTTAAAATGGAGGCGGCAATCATAGAATCACTATTTCCGAAAGTCATGTAAATGGCTCTCAGCCATATTTATATATTTAAAACAACATTACCATGAAAAAAGAAAATGAAAAGAGAATGAGAAAAATGCTGGAGGTCTCCATGGATTCGAATGGAATGCTGCACTTTGAGAGTGATCTTGACCTGACCAAAAAGAAGGATATGTGTATACTCGAGAATCTTGTTCCAACAACAGTGCTATCTATACAGACATCTCTGTTTGGGGCAAGGGAACAATCTGTCACAGCGGTGATCAGGTCTTTGTCGATTGGTGAAATCAGCTGTTGTCTGGACGCAGAAGACATGCTGGCTCATTATAACAGGGTTGTTAAAGACACAATAAAAGCAGTAAGAAGGAGCAATGAGGAAATGGTCAAATCCGGTAAGGCCAGTTTCATCACAACCACTCAGGATTTAAAAACAATGAATTAAGCTTGAACATCTGACTGTGATGGATAGGTTGAGAACAATCATAAGTTCATACCGGAAAACAACTTCTCAAAAGACAGTTATGTGGTCTTCAAAGTCAGTGCGCCAGAGCCTTTTGGGGAATAATTATATCAGGGAGATCCTGTTTGCCAGGAGCGAAGCGACAACCCCCTCTTTGGAGGGGGCGAAGGGGGAGGAATCATAAAAGGAACTTGCCACGACCAGTGGCAAGCGACTGTACGAAAAAAGCAGGCATCACTGCCTGCTTTTTTCGTACCCGGAGCCGGTATGTAACCGATATATTAAAAGAAACAAAAAGAACCTAATATACTACTATTGTTGAGGTTATAAATATAGTTATTTTCTTTTGTTATCCTATTCTTTGTCTTATTTTGTTAAATAGTACACCTTTAGTACACCTTGATATTTGATAAGTGAAAGGAAATATATACATTTGCAAAGATAAGAATATAAAACACTTGCAAAGATATGGCAAACCTGGGTAATAAGGCAAAGGATAACCCTAAATTGGTAAGTAGTACACTTTCAGACGGCCGGATCCGGCTAAGCCTGGAGTATTACTATGGCAGAACAGCAACCCCAATTATGGATGAAAACGGCCAACAGGTCTATTATACAGACGGGCTTATGGCCGGCAAACCTAAATACTCCATTAAACACAATAGGAGCAAAAAGGCATTAAATTTATATTTGATTGCCAAGCCCAGAACCCCAGAGGAAAGGCAAAGGAATAAGGAAACCTTAGAACTTGCCAAGCGGATAAGGTTTGAAAAAGAGCAAGAAACAAATAAAAATATAGACGGCTACCGACTTAAGAAAGATAAGCAAATAAACTTTATGGATTATTTCCAGGCATATATTGACGGCTACCAAAAGCAGGATATAAGGATGGTTGAGATAGCACTTCAAAGGTTTAAGGACTTCTTAAGAGATACCCCAAAATACAATATGTTTCAAAGCTCTATAAAGCCTCAACAGCTTAACAAAGATATGATCATAAGCTTTGTTGAGTACTTAAAAAAAAGGAGCGTTGGAGAGGGGGCAAACTCAATTTATGCCAGGTTTAAGAAAGTAATTAAATATGCCGTTGAGCACGATGTAATAATAAAGAACCCTTGCACCGATATAAGTATAAAAGCCGATGAAAACAGCTTAAAAAAGGCAGTACTTAGCCCAGATGAAATACAATTACTTGCAAATACCCACTATGAGAATGAGAGCGACAATATAAGGCGGGCCTTTCTGTTTTGCTGTTATAGCGGGCTTAGGTTTGTGGATGCAAAAGCTTTGACCTTTGGAAACGTTGATTATGCCAACAATTTGCTAAGCTTTGATCAAAAGAAAACTACCGGCCACGCTGAAAGCAGTTGGGTTTATATAAATCTTAATACTACTCTTTTATCGTTGATTGGGCCGGCCCCAGAGGATGGGAACAGAGGGGCAAGTATTTTTAATTTAGCAACCTATGAAAGTTGTACAAAAGCCTTAAGAAGATGGGTTAATCGGGCGGGGATAAACAAGCCGGTAACGTGGCATAGTGGCCGGCATAGCTTTGGAACAAACCTTGCTGCAAACAATATAAACCCGGTTGTTATTAAAAGCCTTATGGGGCATAGCAGCTTAAAATATACAGAGCGGTATGTAAGGGCAGCTGAAAAAATGAAAGTGGATGCCTTAAATTCATTGCCAGATCTTAAATTATAATACTATGAAACAAACAATAGCAGATAGTTTTATTAGCGGTATTGCATACCTTGAAAGTGTTATAACTATTGGCGTTAGCGTTGGTTATGAGCTGGATAATGAGCCAGACCCACAAGAAGAAAGGCGTAACAAGCCAGAACATTGGGAGATTGAGCCGGTTATACAGGCGGCAAATGAGGTTACAGCCTCTTTGGCGTGGGATATTGAAAAAACAGAATATTCCAAGATAGATTGGCAGCAGATAGACGTTTTGACAGCCTATTATAGACGATTTGAGGCTTTATATAGTGAGTACACAAGGAGATGGAAAGATGGAGAACTTGACGAGCTAAACGAGAAAATGATACAAGCCACAATACAGCTTAGAAGATTTGAGAAAATAAGACCAATAGATAAGGTATTGCAACAGCAGACAGGCCCAAGGACAATACCAGATGAGCTAAACACACCAGAGGGCCGGGCGATCCTGGAAAAAGCAATTAAGGCCGGTTTTTGTGATAGTGATTATAATTGGATGAAACCTTATACCATTTGCCTTTGTGCTTACTTTGCAAAAAAAGCTTGTAAGGCATTGATGTTGAAAGTAAAAACTCTATCCAATGGAGAGCAGGCAACAAGTTGGAAACCCTTTGAAATACTTTTTGGATATAAATCAGGCCAATTAAGAACAGCTGAACAATCCTGGCTAAGAGATACACTTAATAGAAAAAGAGATGATTTTTACCCAGACGGGGCAGATAAAGTGGATGCACTCTTTTGAGCAACTAACTTTCTTATTAACTTAATAAACCCTATCAATGGCCTATTGATGGGGCTTTTTGTTTTAGATACACAATATTTTAGCCGTTGAATTCAGATGGAGTGAATGCAAGAGCTCCAGATGAGCAACCGGCAAAGACAGGGAAACCTTGCATTTTCCCCAGACAGCCAAACCCTCTAAAGATTACAACAATGACAAAAGAGGATTTGCAAAAGTTGGCCGATCTTATAACGGCAAATGTGGGAATCTTTAATAAAGAAGTTTTGACAAGTCAAGAGGCAGCCCAATATATGGGCATAAGCCTAAGCACGTTATACAAACTAACGATGACTGCAAAAGTGCCACACTCAAAGCCAGGGGGCAAGATGTGTTATTTTAACCGGGTAGAATTGGAAAGATGGTTACAGAGCAACCGGGTAGCAACTACCGATGAAATTGAACAAAAGGCCCAAAACTACTGCATTAAGAAAGGGGGTACACTATGATAACCCCAAATATAAGCTATTATGGCAGATTGGTTTTGGACACAAATAGCGGGCAAACGCCAAAGTATATTATTGAAGCCCAGGCGGGTTATTACCCACCGATGGATCAGCTGAAAGGCAGAAACGGGCTAATAAGTATGTACTTAATGGAAAAGCTGAAAGATGGGGCAAATGTGCCGGCTATGAGATTGCAGGCTAAAGACAGCCTCAACTTTACCGGGCTTAAAGACTATTTCATAGATGGGAAGTTAAGCGGTTTTGCTTATGGCTATCCGTTGGCAGATGAAACATACAGCAGCAAGAACAAAGAAAACCCCTTTTTCAAGTACAAAGAAGATGGCTTTTTATTCATTGTGCACCAGGATAATAAGACCGGGGCAGCTCCAGAACAGATAAGGCCAAATGTAATAGAGTTGATTGTATTAAACGGGGCAAAGGTTTTAATTGCCTCTTACTGCAAACAGCTAATAATGGGCGGTTTTGATGAAGTCTTAACGATCTTAAGGAGCCAGGCAGAAAAGACAGAAGCTTTATAATATGTGATTTGTTCCCAAAAATTGGTAACAAGATGTATGACAAAGTAAAAATGTGGGTAATGGGTTATGGCCAGGATATTGGGGCCTATCTGGACAGAGCCAGGGAGCAAACCGACCTATTAACCGGGGAAGTTTGCACCTTTGGCAGCCTGGATGGTATGAAAATATCTATATTTCCTGGGGGCGTTTCAATAATTGGGAGCCTGGCCAAATACTTCTATCCAAATAACATTTACCCATTGGATAGACACACCACCGGCCAGGCATTGGAAAAGTTATCAGACGGCCTACATTTAAGCGTAAAGGATGCCAAAGTAACCGGCCTGGAGTTTGGGGCACAATTTGTAATGACACACCCGGTACAAAATTATTTATCCAGATTGGGAGATATGCCCAGGTTGTTGAGGTATCATTTTGAACCGGGAACACTTTATTACAAACCCAGAGGAAAACAGCAACAAAAAGTATTTTGTTTCTATGATAAGCGGGCAGATGCAGCCGTTAAGGATATGATCCTACCCGTTGGCCTGGAGAATGCCAATTTATTGAAGTATGAAATGAGGCTAAATGGGCGATTATCCAAGCTATTGGGGGTAGCGGATATAAGAGCCTCAACACTGACAGAAAGGCCTTTCTATAGGCAGTTAATAGAATCTTACCAGGGGAATTATTATTCAATATCAAAGGAGAGCAAAGAAAAAACAATAATAATGGATGAAATTAAAACCGTTTCTGATGCTTATGATGTATTTGTGGCCCGGCTTATAAGCCAGAGCAACCAGACGGAAATAAGCAGCTTTTTGGATGAACTGAAAGAGGCTAAAGTATTTAATGATAGAAAGAGTTATACCAGGCTCAAAAAGAAAATTGTTGAGGTAGCCACAAAGACGGGAACAGCCGTACCAGATGAGCTCCTTAGGGAGTTGGATAATGAGATCAAAAACGTTGGGGCTTATTCTTGAATGCTTATAATAAGATGTACTTTGTTACCAAAAATTGGTAATGTTATTTACTAAAGTAGTGTTAAATAGTTATGGGGAGAAAAAAAACGATGGCAGAGGCAGGATGGGCGGGCGGGGGCCTGGAGTACCCAACCGGGTTACAAGTAGTGTAAGAACGTGGCTAAATGAGTTTGTTAATAACAACCGGGAATTGATTGAAAGCGATTTCAAAAAAATGCAGCCTAAAGACCGGGTGCAAGTCTTTGAACGGCTTTTGCAATATGTATTACCCAAACAGGCAGCCGTTGAGGCTCAAATAGACTTTAACACTTTAACAGAGGCGCAAATAGACGATATAATAAGCTCCATTAATGAAACCCTTACAGATGAAACAATACAATAATAAGTTATATTACAACTATGGATGAAATAAACATAATAGAGGCAATAAAGCCAGATGAGGCCGGGCGTTATCAACTTGACCGGCAATTAAAAGCCACGCTTTTACAAGTCTTAAAAGACGGCTTTTTAACTTCTGAAGCCATTGATGTTATTTTGGGCAAAACAATAGGCTTCCGGCCACAAATAGTAATACAATAGTACTACATAATTAGGGTAAAAAAGTGGCTTTTGGTTGAGTAGTACACTTTTAGTACACCTTCAAAAAACGAAAAGGGCTGTAACTTAAATAGTTATAACCCTTTTTTTGTACCCGGAGCCGGGATCGAACCGGCACAACCTTGCGGTCACTGGTGTTTGAGACCAGCGCGTCTACCGATTCCGCCATCCGGGCAATTTTGGTAAACGGGGGCAGCAAATGTAGCTAATTTTTCTTAGTAATGAAACCGTACTGTTTTTTTCAGGTCCGGATGCACGGAATTGGCAACAGGACAAGTGGCGGCAGCAGCTTCTATGATCCTTTTTTCCCGGTCGCCATAAGTTTTACCGTCGGGGAAATACAGGTCTATGATGATTTCGCCCACCCGTCGGGGGGAAGAGGCCATGATTTTTTCCACTTCGGCATAGGCCCCTTCCAGGGCAAAACCATAACTTCGGGCCGAGATTCCCATGATGGTCATCATACAGGCTGCCAGGGATGTGGCAAACATATCGGTAGGAGAAAAAAGTTCGCCTTTTCCCTGGTTATCAACCGGAGCATCTGTTTCAATCCGGGATCCCGATTGCAGGTGGATGGCCTCTACATGGAGGTCTCCCAGGTAGGTTGCTTTGATTTTTGTCATGATTTATTGGTTTTCATTTATAATTTCTCCTTTAAGTGTTGCGGCGGTACATGATTTTACCAACACCCGGACATAATCCCCTATGGCCCTGTTTTCTCTTGGGAATACGCAGACCTTGTTTGTGGTGGTGCGGCCGAAAAAGGCCCGGGATGAGCGCTTGGAGACGCCCTCGGCAAGCACTTCAAAGATTTTTCCCACATCGGCCCGGTTGCTTTGCAGGGAAAGGCGGTTCTGCAGGGCAATGACCTCGGCAAGCCTGCGTGTCTTTACCTCTTCCGGAACATCGTCGGGGTAGTGACGCGCTGCTAGGGTGCCGGGCCGCTGCGAGTACTGGAACATGAAGGCCTGGTCATAATGCACTGTTTCCATCAGGCTTAGTGTCATGGCGTGGTCTTCTTCCGTTTCTGAGCAAAAGCCGGCGATCATATCCGAGGAAATGGCACACCCGGGCAAGATCTCCCGTATGCGTGCAATCCTTTCCAGGTAACCTTCACGCGTGTATTTTCGGTTCATTTTCTGCAATATGCGGTTGCTGCCGCTTTGCACAGGAAGGTGTATGTGTTTGCATATATTGGGATAACGGGCCATGGCCATAAGCACATCGTCCTGCATGTCTTTCGGATGCGAGGTAGTGAAACGGACCCTCAGCAATGGGGATACCAAAGCCACCTGTTCCAGCAGCCGGGCGAAGGAAACAGGTTCAGATCCATCCTTTGGCTGCCACAAATAGGAGTCTACATTCTGTCCCAGGAGTGTCACTTCACGATAGCCGCTGTCCACCAGGTTTTTCACCTCTTCCAGGATGGAGTTCGGGTCCCGGCTTCTTTCCCTGCCCCGTACATAAGGCACCACGCAATAAGCACACATGTTGTTGCATCCGCGCATGATGGTTACAAAAGTAGTCACGCCGGAGCTTATGTTCCGTAAAGGCCTTATATCTGCATACGTTTCCGTGGCGGAAAGCTCAACGTTCATGCGGGCGGGCAGCGGCCCGCCGGGCATTCCGTCTTCGGACAGGATATTGTACTTTACATTTGACGAAGCTACGGGGTGCTTCATCCCGGGCCGAGGCGAGGGCTGGCTGCCTGGTGTATCCAGCATTGCGGGGAGCAGCCTGTAGCTGTCGGGACCGGCAACACAATCGACCGCCGGATGGATAAGCAGGGAGTCCCCAAGCCTTGTGGCCATACAACCCAATACGGCAACCTTCAGCTGCGGATTTTTGCGTTTGACCCGGGCAAAAAAATCAAGACGGGACATGACGCGTTTTTCCGCGTTTTCTCTTATGGAACAGGTATTGATAAGCACCAGACAGGCTGCTTCCCAGCTGTCGCACGATTCGTATCCATTGTCTGACAGGATGCTGGCAACCACCTGGGAATCACTGACATTCATCTGGCAACCATAAGTTTCTATATAAAAGGGAATCATGGCACAAATATAGCATATTCACCCTAAATGTATACCTTTGCCTCATGAACAGGAAAAGCCTTATCCTTTGTATACTGGCCATTATGATGGCAGTGGGTTGTTCCCGCTACCGGGACATAGCTATTGAAAATATTGCCGTCAGACAGTTCAACATGACCAGTTTGTCGACAGCCCGGGTAAAAATCAGCGCAACGCTGAACAACCCCACAGGGGGCAAGATCCGGCTCACGGGAATGAATGGGATCATAAGACTGAAAGACAAGCGTATAGCGCAATTTTCAATGGATTCGGCTTTAGTATTCAGCGCCCGGGGCACCTCTACAAACGAGGGGCTTTTATCACTAAGAATCAATGATATGTCTGTACTGTTCTCAGGGGCTGTTGACCTGGACGAAACATTGCTCCGTCAGATCCGGCTGGATATAGATGCAACGGTAAAAAGCGGGGGCATCAAACGTAAACTGCAGCTTAACGATATCCCGGCCAAAAACTTGCTTGATTTATGAATAGATTTGTTCTTGCCGCCATACTGGTGCTGCTCACAGGTTGTTACTTTTCTGATGCCGCCCTGGCACAGGTCCCGGATACCCTGTCACAGGGAACAGACGTATTTGAGTATTTTCAAAGACCGGGTCCCGAGGGAAACCGCCTCAGGATAATCCAGTCAGATTCCATCAGGCTCAAGGTCAACCGGCAGGCAGAACAAAACAGGTTCTCTCAAAAAAAAATGCAGGGCTTCCGTGTAAGGATCTTTTTTGACAACAAGCAAACGGCCAGGACTGAATCGGAAACCATCGCCATGTCGTTCATGGCCATGTATCCGCATACTGCCGTTTACAGGATCTATGAAAACCCTTATTTTAAAGTAACTGTAGGGGATTTCCGGACAAGAAGCGAAGCCATGCGTTTCATGATGGAGGTCCGCAAAACGTATCCCCAGGCTTTCATTACAAGGGAAGCCATTGCTTATCCGCCACTCTGATCTTCGGGAGCCTTCTTTGACGCGTCTTTGTTCCACCATCTGAGACCTACACTCTCGGCAAAATGCCTGAGAGAATTCATGTGTCGCCCTACCCTGTCCGGATACATGTCTTTGATGGTGATAAGGATCCCTGTTTCTTCCACTCCTCCGAAATGTTCATTGAGTGTAGTGCCAAAAACACGCATGTTGGGAGAAATCTTCATATAGGAATTGATCAGCGGGGGTATCCTTTCCCCGTACGTACGTATTTCCCTGACCAATGTCTTGTAGTCATCATCATAATTGCCCGCCACGAAAATATTCCTGTAATACGGTTTTTCAGCATTATAGTCCAGGGGATCAATGGCTGTTGCCAGGGAGTCGGGATCGGGAAAATATTTGTTTAGAAAATATAATAGACAATTCCTGGCCTGTTTGTTATAAGTACGGTACATGGTCACTTTCCCGAAGAAATATTTCATGTGCGGGTAACGTACGATCAGGGCCCCCAATCCGTCCCATAAATTGTCCAGGGCGTACAGTCCGGAGCGGTTTTCATTGGAATTCTGGTAATTGGGTTGTACGAAAGACCTGCCCAGCTCAATTGTGAAAGGAAGGTAATTATTGACAAAGTTATCAGAGAAGCTGAATATGGGATATGTCGCCAGGTTCTGGGGTCTGATCCCTGCACCGATTATGTAGCGGTATCCTCCCAGTATCTCTTTTCTTTTTGGATCCCACACCACAAGCTGCCTGTAGGGAGTCTCGGGACTCACATCGTATGAATCAATGTCCGAGGCATAACCTGTACCGCCTCCGGCAGCACGGAATGCAATTTCACGCAGTCGCCCGATCTCCCTCATTGTGTTGGGAGCTTCATGCGCATTTACGTCAAATAATTTATTCTCTCCGCGGGAAGAATACCGTACGAAACGTTCCCTTGTCAGTTCTTCTTCCAGCAAATGAATAGATACAGGAGGAATGATTGGTTCCATCGGCAGGGATAACTTTTACACATGCAAAGTTATCAAAAAGAATGCAATTGTGTATCTTTGCAGCAAGCAACTGAATGTAAATGTTATCTCAGTCACTACAACAAAAGCTACAGCTGAAACAGAAATTATCCCCGCTGCAGATACAGACCATCAAGCTGTTGGAGCTGCCCGCCCTGGAACTTGATCAAAGAGTCAGGAAGGAGCTGGAAGAGAACCCTGTATTGGAAACAAAAGAGGGCGATGAAGAACCTGAGAGCGCCGGAGAGTTGTCCCTGAGCGAATACACCGGTCAGGATGATTCCATCCCTTCCTATAAATTGTATGTAAATAACCAGTCTCGAGATATGAAAAAGGAGTTCCCGACTTTTTCGGTCAGGGAAAGTTTCCATCAGAACCTGGAAGCCCAGCTGGGTTTCCGTTCCATGACAGACAAAGAAAGGGAAATTGCCCTCTTTGTGATCGGGAGCCTGGATGATGATGGCTATCTGAGAAGGGATTTCGAAACACTGAGTGACGACATGGCTTTCCGCCTGGGGCTGGAAGCCGGTCCACGGGAAATAGAACAGGCACTTTCCATAATCCAGGAATTTGATCCTCCCGGTGTAGGCGCACGGGACCTGCAGGAATGCCTGCTCCTCCAGCTGCGCAACAAGGAACAAAAACCGGCGGTGGAAACGGCTCATACGATTTTGGAAAAGCATTTTGCCGAGTTCACCAAAAAGCATTACGATAAAATCATTGCCAGGCTTGGCATTACAGAGGATGAGCTCAAGGAAGCCATAGAGGAGATCCTGCGGTTGAACCCGAAACCGGGCGGTAATGTTGAAGATTCCTATACGGACAGGGCTCAACAGGTTGTGCCGGATTTTATGCTTGAAATCAAAGAGGGCGAACCCGTGTTGTCCCTGCCCCGTTTTTCTGTTCCTGAGCTTCGCATCAACAAACGGTATGCCGACATGCTTCTCAAGGCCGCCGGTCAAAGTACAAGGGAGAGCAAAGAGGCTGCAACGTTTGTGAAGCAGAAGCTGGACTCTGCAAAATGGTTTATTGAAGCTCTCAAACAGCGTCAAAATACCCTTTTCAATACTATGAAAGCCATCCTGGATTTCCAGAAGGACTACTTTGCAGAAGGTGATGAGACGAAGCTTAAACCCATGGTACTCAAGAATATTGCCGAGATTACAGGGCTTGACATCTCTACCATATCCAGGGTTGTCAACTCCAAATACATACAGACACACTTCGGCATATATTCCCTGAAATATTTTTTCTCGGAGGGCCTGATGACAGAATCCGGTGAAGAGGTGTCCACGCGTGAAATCAAGAATATCCTGGTCCAGAGCATTGAACAGGAGGATAAACACAAGCCTCTTACCGATGAGGAGCTGGTTGCCTGCCTGAATGAAAAAGGCTATAAAGTGGCCAGAAGAACAGTGGCAAAATACCGCGAACAGCTCAATATCCCAATTGCCCGGCTCAGAAAACAGATCTGATATGCATAAACAAACGATAGCTCTTATTGTTACTGGAATGACACTGATCCTTTCCACATCCTGCACCACGCGCAGACACGTTGACCTGGTCGTGTACAATGCCAGGGTGTATACCGTTGACAGCTCCTTTTCCGCCTGCGAGGCCTTTGCAGTGGATGACGGCATTTTTATCGCCAGTGGGACAACAGGCCAGATCCGGGAACAGTTCAAAGGCCGCCGGGAACTTGATCTTAACGGAGCCCCGGTATACCCGGCATTCAACGATGCGCACAGCCATTTGTTCCAGGTTGCCCAGGGATTGCGTTATGTCGACCTGCGTGGGGCAGCCTCTGTGGATGAAGTGATAGCCCGCTTGCAAAAACATTACGATCTGCACCATCCCGGTTTCCTGGTGGGTGATGGCTGGGATCAGACATTATGGGAAAACAAGGATCTTCCTGACAATGAGAAACTGAACAAGGCGTTCCCCAATATTCCTGTTTACCTGCGCAGGGTTGATTTTCATGCGACCTGGGTCAATGAAGTGGCTATCGCTCTGGCCGGTCTCCATGCAGGCGATATTTCCATCCCGCAGGGAGAAGCCCTTATGAATACCTCGGGACAATTCACAGGCGTATTCCTGGAAAATACCTCAGACCGGATCAATGCCACCATTCCACACATGAGTGACCAGGAATTGGTCGCATGTATCCTGGAAGCGCAGGATCTCTGTTTAGCTTTCGGCCTTGGATCTGTAACAGATGCCGGATTGCCCCTTGGCCGTATCAAATTGCTGGATTCGTTACAGAAAGCAGGTGCCCTTAAACTCAGAATCGACGTCTGGATGGATCCTTCTGAAGAAAACTTCTCTTATTTTACCCGCCCCTACCAATCCGACAGGTTGGATATCAGTGCGGTGAAATTGTATATTGACGGAGCCCTTGGTTCAAGCGGAGCCCTGCTGTATGAACCGTACTCCGACGATCCCCTCAACAAGGGCATACAGTTCACATCGGACCGGAATTTTTTGGCTGCCTGCGAAAAAGCCTATGAAAGGGGATTCCAGGTAGCCACACATGCCATTGGTGACAAAGGTGTGGGAAAGGTATTGGACTTATACGGGCAGTTCCTGGAGCCGGGCAATGATCTGCGCTGGCGGATAGAACATGCCCAGGTAGTGGCACCGGATGATTTTAAACGTTTTGGTGAGCTGAACATAGTGCCTTCCGTGCAATCCACACATGCCACTGCCGACATGGGCTGGGCTGTCGCACGTCTTGGACCTGAAAGGATCAAAGGCGCCTATGCCTTCAGGGAACTGATCTGTGCTGCCGGATGGGCGCCTTTCGGGACCGATGCCCCGGTGGAAAGCATCAATCCGCTCTATACCTTTTTTGCTGCCGTGTCCAGAATGGATCGCAATTTCAATCCTCCCGGAGGCTGGCAGACGGAAAACGCCGTTTCCCGGGAAAACACCCTCAGGGGAATGACCATCTGGGCCGCACGGGGCTCCTTCCGGGAAAACGATAAAGGTTCCATCGAACCCGGGAAATGGGCAGATTTCATTGTATGGAGTGGTGATCTGATGACACTTCCTGTGGAAGAAATCCCCGGCACGTCATGCTGCATGACTTTTATAGGGGGAGAGCAGGTCTACCCGTGATTCATTTGTCGCCGTAAGCCAGGTCTCCGGCATCTCCAAGACCGGGGACAATAAAGGATTTAGTTGTCATTTCCTCATCAATGGCCCCCAGCCAGATGGTAACTCCCTTTTGCGGCAATTTACGGCAGAGGTACTCATATCCTTCCCGGGATGCGATGGGTGATACAATATGGCAATGTTTGGGCGTGCCTTTTTGCTGTACCAGTTCCTGGTATGTTAACAGGATGGTGGAACCGGTGGCCAGCATGGGATCCGAAAGGATGAGCACCTTGCCCTCCAGGGAAGGACTGGTAAGGTATTCAAGCTGAATGGTAAACTTGTAGTTCCTGCCGTATTTGCGATATGCAGCAATGAAGGCATTCTGCGCATTGTCGAATATTTTGAGCATGCCCTCGTGGATGGGCAATCCCGCACGCAGTACCGTACCCAGGACAATCTGATCGTTCAGCACCTTGCATCTGGAGATGCCAAGAGGGGTTTGTACCTCTTCTTCCCTGTATGACAGTGTCTTGCTGATTTCATACGCAAACAGGTAACCCAGGCGTTCCAGGTTATAGCGAAAGCGCATGGAGTCTTTTTGGATATTGATATCTCGCATCTGCGCCAGAACCGGATTGAAACAAGAATCCTTTTCAGCAAAAACATATGTTGTCATAAAAGGGGATATTTTCTCCAAAGGTACAAAAGTCCGCGGAATTACAAGAGTCCCTCCTCGGCAAAGCTATAGTAGCCGTTCCCCCCTATCACAATGTGATCTATAAGATGCAGGTCAACCATCCTGGCTGCCTCTTTCAGTGTTTGTGTCAGGATCCTGTCCTGTCTGCCGGGCTTATTGCTGCCCGAGGGGTGGTTATGGACCAGTATGAGTTCACAGGAAAGCTTGTCCAGGGCCTTTTTAAGGATCATCCGTACATCCACGATGGTGGCATTCAGTCCGCCGCTGCTTATCTGCTCTTTTCCAATCAGTTTTCTGCCTCCGTCAAAAAACAGTACCCAGCATGTTTCGTGCGTCAGGTCCCTGAGCATGGGAATCATCATTTGTGCCACTTCCCCGGCCGATGTTATGGCGTTGGGTCTTTCAACCGGCAGCTGGGCCCTTCTCCCAAGCTCAAACGCAGCACACAGGGTTGCCGCTTTGGTAATGCCGATGCCCCTGACTTTAGTCATTTTTTCAACCGGTGCCCGCACCAGCTCATACAACTGGTTTTCGTGTGCGGCTAAAAGGTTCCTGGCCAGATCCATGACGTTTGCTTTTCCTGTGCCCGTTCTCAGGAGGATCGCCAGCAACTCGGCGTTGGTCAGTGATGAAGGGCCATTGGCAAGGAGTCTTTCCCTGGGTCTTTCCTCTTTTGCCCAATCGGTGATTTTCAGATGCCTGTCCATGATAAAAAACGAAAATGCTTCCCAAAAATTGGGAAGCATGCTGTAAAAACCAGGACAAAAAGGATAAATCAGGCCAGTTTGTTTATATAGGCGTTCAGACCGCTTTTCAGGTTGCTTGCCTTGTTATCATGGATAACGTTGATCTTTGCCAGTTTATCAATCATAGAGAACACCTCTGGCAACATGGCAACGGCTGTTGCCTTATCTGTGGTGTTACGAACCGCTTTGATGGCGTTGCGTGTGGTCCGCGCGTAATACCTGTTGTGAAGACGTCTTGTAATGTTCTGACGATTGCGTTTTTCTGCTGATGCGTGATGTGCCATTGTTCTTAATTATAGTTTGGTAGCCAGTAGGGGAATCGAACCCCTATTGCAAGAATGAAAATCTTGAGTCCTAACCGTTAGACGAACTGGCCAATTTGGGAGCGCAAAGGTATAACGAATTTTCTTTCTCACAAATTATTTTATTCTTTTTGCCATTCAAAAGAATAGATGATGGATTCCACCTGGCGTAAATAATCGCGTTTGGGATACCTTGGGGCATATACGAAAGCTTCCAGCACAACAATATTATGATTGTCCTTGTCGTAGAAGCAGTGAGACACAAAAGGTCCGCCCATGAAATCGTTTTTCACATCCCACAGACCTCGTATTTCAACAAATTGGCGGTTGTTGTAATTAACCCACCTTAAAGAAGGTTCTATCAGACTGTTGGTCGTCATATACGTGTTGTCCAGGGGGCCGGGGACTTCCTTTTCAAGCTTGAGATTGCGTTCGGCAATGATACGTGACAGTGTCAGGTCTTCCTCGTTCCTGTAGGGATAGGTATAAATAAAGACACCCTGCGTGGTGTATGTGGTTTCGTAAGCTATCCAGGTAAAATTGTCCGCGCGTTTTTTGATTTTGTATCCTGTTGGGAAAAAAGGAGATCCCCCCAGCATTGTGGATACATAGTTGCGGATGGACCTTTCTTCAAATTTCTTGGAATTTTGTATCACCCTGTTCCTTTCAGCCTGCTCCAGGGCATTCCTTAGCAGGTCGCGGTTATTGTCAATGCATTCCCTGACACTCTCATTATCGGGTCCGGAGAGCGTGACCACAATCTGCGGAGAAGCCCAGATATCTTTTTGTATGACCATTTTGGCTTCGTCAAGTTCGGAATTGATATTGCAAATGATAATGTTTCTATGGGTATGGAAAATCGAGGAAAAAGCGTTTTCGTTAATATTGAAAATGGTGAAAAGCGGTTCTTGTTGTGGCAGGTAAGGGAAATCCACAGCCAGTATGGAGCGGAGGGACTGTCCCGGACCGGATTCCCAGGAATATTTATTCATCACGACCATGATCTCTCCCGCTTTCCCGCTGATATTCTGTTTCAGATTCGCATCATCTGTACAGGAAGTTGCCAAAATAACAATGAAACCTGCTATTAGTAAAGTTTTCGTCCTCATATCTTTTTCCTTGATTTGTTATGTGAATAATCTGAATAAGTCATTCCCGAAAGCCAGGAATACGAGCGCAAGAAGCAGAATCATCCCCACGACCTGCGAATATTCCAGGAATTTGTCGGATGGTTTTCGTCTTGTAATCATTTCATATATTACCATTACCAGGTGACCACCGTCCAATGCGGGTATGGGAAGCAAATTCAGGATGGCAAGCATGATGGACAGCCAGGCTGTTATGTTCCAGAAGATCTCCCAGTTCCACGTTCCCGGGAAAATACTCCCGATAGCGATGAAACTGCCTACCGATTTGTAAGCCTTGGTTTTGGGAGTGAATATCAGCCCCAGCTCACGCAGGTAATTTGCTCCGGTTTGGTATGCTTTTTTTATCCCTGCCGGCATTGCTCCGAAAAAAGAATATTCCTTGATGGTGACAGGTAAGAATTCAAGGGGACTGACAACACCCACCATGAGCATGCCCTTGCTGTTCACCTTCAGCGGAATTTGCAGGACAGACAAGTCCCTCTGTATCGTTGCCTCGACTACTCCTTCGCTGTTCTGCGCCAGAATTTCCTGGACATCCTGTATGGCAGGAGTCGGGATACCATTCAGGGAAACGACATGATCACCGGGCAACAATCCGGTTGACACATTGAGAGAGGTGTCCGGAACAGAGGAAATCACAAAGGGATAACGCAAGGTGAAGATATTTTGCGTATTCAGCATTTGTGCAATATAACTCTGGTCGAAACCAAAACGGACGGTATCTTCTCCCCTGAGCACTGTTATGTGCGCAGGTCTTGTCCTGATCAGATCAATCTGCAGGGTATGAAAGGGTTCGTCAATGACCACGCGGTCATCAAAAGCGTAGATCCTGTCCCCGTTGCGGAACCCGATTTCCTGTGCCAGGGGGCTGCAATGGACGCCATAGGACGCATCTTCCGTCCGGATATATTCTTCTCCCCAGGTATAGAGGATCAAACCATAGAGTATCACTGCCAGGATCATATTGAAAAACACCCCTCCAAACAATACAAGAAAGCGTTGCAAGGCAGGTTTGCTCCTGAATTCCCAGGGTTTCGGTTCCTCCCTGATCTGCTCTTTATCCATGGACTCATCGATCATTCCGGATATCTTGCAATAACCGCCCAACGGCACCCACCCGATCCCGTATTCCGTATGGGAATTCTTTGGTTTGAATTTGATCAGGCTGAACCAGGGATCGAAGAACAGGTAGAATTTATCAACCCTGATCTTGAAAAGCCGGGCAAAAAGAAAGTGTCCCGATTCATGTATCAGAATCAAAAAAGAAAGGGCCAGGATCACCTGGGCAATTTTTATCAATACTTCCATATAATCAATAACTTGCTAACAAAATTTGTGCCACCCTCTGAGCTTCCTCGTGTGTTTCTTTCAATATAGAAAAAGTAGGGTCTGCAATGTAAGATACTTTTTCAAGGGTTTGTGAGATCAATTTTGGTATGGCTGTAAAATTGAGACGTTCATGTAAAAATGCATCCACAGCAACTTCGTTTGCGGCATTCAGGACACAGGGGGTGTTGCCGCCGGTTTTCATGGCCTGATAAGCCATTTCCAGGCAAGGAAACCTGTCTGCCGGAGGCATATGGAATTCCATGGAACGGAAATGCGCCAGTTCCATCCTGGGTGCATCGGGGTAATCCATACGGCGCGGAAAAGACAAGGCATACAAAATCGGCAAGTGCATGTCTGGGTATCCCATCTGGGCCTTTATGGTCCCGTCAGTGAACTGAACCATGGAATGAATCAGCGACTGGGGATGTATCATCACTTCTATGCGTGAAAGGGGCTGACCAAAAAGCCAGTATGCCTCTATCACTTCAAGGCCTTTGTTCATCAGGGTAGCAGAATCCACGGTGACCTTTGCCCCCATATTCCAGGTGGGATGATCCAGTGCCTCTGCTTTCGTTATGGATTCCAATTCCCGGGCACTGTGCCTGAAAAAGGGCCCTCCCGATGCCGTCAGGATGATTTTTTCAATGGTGGCCTGCTCTCCCCTTAAACACTGGAAAACAGCGGAATGTTCACTATCCACGGGTAAAATGGATCCTTTGCCGGCAGTAGCTTCGCGCAAGACCAGGTGACCTCCGGCAACAAGGCTTTCTTTGTTTGCCAGGGCTAATATCTTGTGATTACTCAGTGCGGCAAGGGACGGCTCAAGCCCAATGAATCCGACCAACGCATTCAAAACCAGGTCTACAGTATCCCATGCCAGCACCTCCGCTATGGAGTCGTTCCCGTACAAAACCTGGACAGGAGTCCCCTCAAGTGCATCCCTGACAACCTGCCAGGCATCCCGGGAGGTTACCACAACTGCTTCGGGCTGAAATTCCAGGGCCTGTCGTATCAGCAAATCGGAAGAGGACCGTGCCGTAAGGATCTGCGCCTTGAAAAAACCAGGATATTTTCTAATGATATCCAGCGTCTGAATTCCGATAGAACCCGTTGAACCCAGTACAGCTATGCGTTTTTGGAATGCCATTTTAAAAATTGATGTAATCTGCCGGATTAAGTGGAACGCCTTTATGCCAGAGTTCAAAATGCAGGTGGAATCCTGTTGAAAATGTCCCTTGCTGTCCTATAACGGCAACTGCCGATCCGGCCGTTACTGGGTCCCCTACTTTCTTGAATAACTGGGAACAGTGTTTATATATGGATAATAAGTTGTTTTCGTGCTGTATCTGCAACACATACCCGAACTCATCTGTCCAGGAGGCAAAATTCACGGTCCCGTCCAGGACAGCATAGATTACCGAATTTTCGGGTGCCACAACATCTATGGCAAAATGGTTCTCTGCCGGATTAAACGTTGAAGTAATCAGTCCTTTGACCGGGGGAAAGAAATGCAAGCCCTCAATCTGCAGGCTTCCCCCGCTGATGCTGCTCCGGCTCTGTTGCTCTTTTAAAGCTGCCCCTGCCCTGAGCAGGGAATCTTCCTGGGATCTCCCTCCTACTGCAAATTCAGGGATATCAGTAGTTTGCCCCTTGGGTAGAATCTGACCGGGTGCCATGGGTTCCTCTTGTGCAAGAACACGCTGAAGGTTGGTCAGGTGGATTTCCCATAATTGAATCACCTTTTCCAGGGAGTCGGCCCGGAGGGCATTGTACATCATGACCTCACGCGTGCGGGCACTGGGATACCCGGGAACAATCTCCTTCAAAGGAGTATAGATCATCAGCAATACTGTACTGGTTATCAGCACCGTGATAATCCCCAGCAGCCAAAGCAGCAACTTCAGGATGGAAAATTTGAAATTGAGGATCGGTTTGTGGGATTCAAGGTCAAAAATTCCGAAATGGTACCTGTCCCTGACGATTTTCTTTTTGGAATTACCCGGTGCCATAGATTAGCTTTATCGGGCAAATGTAAGAATCATTTTCCAATTTGTGTTACCTTTGTGTCATGGGACGGATTATGGGCATTGACTATGGTCAGAAACGTGTGGGGCTTGCAGTAAGTGATCCGCTCAATATTTTTGCCACCCCCCTGGAAACCGTTACCGTGGATCAAGTGACCGCTTTCCTCAAAACATACATTGAGGACGAGCCGGTTGATTTGTTTGTGGTGGGTTATCCCAGGCAACCGGATAACACTCCGGCTCAAAATGCTTCACGAGTCACTGCTTTTGTTACTCATTTGAAAAGAACCTTCCCGCGTATTCCTGTAACATTGGTAGATGAGCGTTTCACATCAAAAATGGCATTCAGGGCAATGATCGACGGGGGGTTGAAAAAAAAAGCACGCAAGGATAAAGCAACTGTTGATAAGGTGAGTGCGGTGATAATTTTACAGGAATACCTTCAAAGCAATAAACTATGATATTACCCGTATATATTTACGGTTCCTCCGTTTTAAGAGAGAAAGCACAGGACATTACCCCCGATTATCCAAACCTGGACAAACTGATCGGGGATATGTGGGAGACCCTCTATCATGCCGACGGTGTGGGGTTGGCTGCACCCCAGATAGGCCTATCCATACGGTTGATGATGGTTGACGGGAGCGAATTATCGGAAGACCGGCCCGAGCTGAAGGATTTTAAACGCCTGATGATCAATCCCAGCATTCTTGAGGTGAGCGAACAGACGGTAATACACCAGGAGGGATGCCTGAGCGTGCCAAAGCTGTGGGCAGACATTGAACGCCCGGAGAGTGTCAAACTGGCTTACCTGGACCAGGATTTTAACCCGGTGGAAGAATGGTTTCACGGGATGGCTGCCCGGATGGTCCAGCACGAACACTCGCATCTGGAAGGAGTGCTTTTTACGGACCTGGCACCTGCCATCCGCAAAAAAATGCTCCAAAGTAAACTGCAGGCCATTGCAAGGGGAGAAGTCAAGACATTTTACAAAACGAAAATTGTAAAATAACATGGGAGTATTCCACGCATATGACATCCGGGGTATCTATGGAAAAGACCTGCTGCCGGAAGATATATACAAAATGGGGTTATTTCTGCCCTCTGTCCTGAAAACCAAAAGAATAGCGGTTGGACGCGATTGCAGGGAATCTTCTCCCGAAGCTTTCAAATACCTGGTCCGTGGGTTGTGTGATGCAGGAGCCAACGTCTTCGACCTGGGTCTGGCCACAACCCCTATGGTATATTATGCTACGTCCAAACATCATTTTGACGGATCGGTTCAGATCACGGCATCACACAACGGAGCGGAATACAACGGGCTTAAGGTGTCAGGCAGGGAAGCAATGCCCATAGGATATGATAACGGACTGAAAGAGCTGGAAGATTGTGTCCTTCATAAAGTACCGGTGATAACAGAAAAAAGGGGAACAGTCACACAGTTGGACCTGAGAGACGAGTATTTCTCCTACTTGTCCGCTTTTGTTCCGCACCTGAAAGGATTACGGGTGGGAATTGATGTTTCAAACGGGATGGCAGGCCTTTTTGTAAAAAAACTCCTTGGGACAGAGAATGTGTTTTATATCAATGAAGAGCCGGATGGACGTTTCCCCAATCATGCCCCCAATCCGCTTGTCCCGGAAAACATAAAGCAGTTGCAGGAACTGGTCAGGAACAGGCAATGCGACCTGGGTATCATATTTGACGGAGATGCTGACCGGGTCATGTTCACCGATGAGAAAGGGATGTTTATTTCTCCGGATCTCATCATAGCCCTGCTGGGACATCATTTCCTGGATGGCAAACCGGCCAGGGTGCTGCAAGATATCCGCTCTTCAAAAGCCGTTGGAGAGTACCTGTCCCCTATGGGGGCCCACATGCATACCTGGCGGGTGGGAAGGGCTTTTGCTGCTCCCAAGCTTAAGGAGATTGACGGCCTGTATGGTGGGGAATTGGCAGGACATTACTATTTCAGGGATTTCTTTTATTCAGACAGCGGGTTGCTTGCTTCGCTCCTTGTGCTGGATGTACTGGTGAAGCTGGGTAAACCTGTGTCTGAGATCATAGGCGGTATAAGGAAATATGAGAGCTCAGGGGAGATCAATTTCCGGATTGCCCGCAAAAAGGAAGCCATGGAGGCACTGAAGGCGCATTTTACCGCCCAGGAAGACCCAACAGCATTTTTTGACTTTGACGGGTACCGTATTGAATTTGCGCACTGGTGGTTTAATGTAAGACCCTCCAATACAGAGCCTTACCTACGTTTTATAGCAGAGGCTGCAAATGGGGAACTGCTGTCGGAGAAACTCGGCGAAATGAGAATGGTTCTGAAACCTTATCTGTAAATACTTATGAAACGGTTTGTCACACTGGATGTTTTGCGGGGATTGTCTATTTTCGGGATGGTCTTTTCTGCCATCATTCCCTATGGAAAATTACCCGGCTGGATGTACCACATACAGACACCGCCACCGGATCATGTCCTGGATACTGCCAGTTATGGTCTGGGTTGGGTAGATCTTGTCTTTCCCATTTTCATTTTCTGTATGGGAGTGGCTATTCCTTTTGCTTTCAGAGCAAAATGGAAACGATCGGGGCAGGATGTGCTCCGCGACATGAAAGATATTGGCGAGCGGTTCCTGATGCTGCTGGCTTTTTCTTATTTATGTGACCTGCTGCAACCCTCTTTACCGGGATACTGGTCAGAATTCCTCATCCTTGCCGGATTTGCGGCTTTGTGGCTCATCTATGTGAAAGGCGCGTCATTTAAATTCCGTATTGCAGGATGGGCTGCAGCCCTTGGCCTGCTGGCGCTCTATGCTTTTGTGTTTGATGTGCAAATGACACTTTTCAGCAGGAATATCATTATCCTGCTATTGGCCTTTTTGTACTTGTTCGGAGCTCTTATATGGTATGTCACCCGTGATTCAGAAAAGTGGCGCCTGGCAGCTTTCCTGGGTGTTATTTCAATTAGTGTCGTTTCCCGTCTGCTGGGATTTGACTATATCCTTTATGACAACAAAAACCTTTCATGGCTGCTGAACATGGAGCAGATCAATTTCCTGATGATCCTGCTTCCTGCCACCTGGGTCGGGGACCGGCTGCTTCACATGCAGGAAGAACAAACAACGGGAATCCCCCGGGGAGGCTTTCTTACCCATCTTTTATTCTGGGGAATGTTCCTTTTGGTAATATGGATATGTATTAGCAGCTATAACCGGTGGCTTTCAGATGGCAAGTGGTTTTCAACTTTTGCCCTGCTGTTACTCGTATGGCTGATGAAAAAAAAGGCACCCCAATACCTTCCCCTGCTCTATCTGTCGGGTTTGCTTATTTTCTTTGGTCTGTGGATAGAACGTTTTGAACCGGGGCTTACAAAAGTTCCCTGCTCTTTTTCCTATTGTTTTGTGAGCGGTGGCATTGCCATCCTTTTGCTTATGTGGCTCCATTACCTGTCGGAATTTTTTCCCCGCAGATTCTTTTCCGGCATATTTTCAGGAGCAGGGGCCAATCCTCTCATGAGCTATGTGGCTCACGGTATGCTTGTTGCCCCTCTTATGAGAATCACGTATTTAGAGGTATTGTATCGCTGGGCAAGACCGGCAGACTACCCGTGGATCGGTACCCTGAGCGCGTTTATTGTGGTACTCTTCACCATGTGGCTGGTTTCCCTGGCCACTCAAAAAAAGATCTACTGGCGTGCCTGAACAGATCAAAACACTGGCTCTGGATAAGGAACATATTCCCAGGCTCCTGTTCCGTTATGCGACACCGGCCATCATTTCCATGACAGCTGCCAGCCTGTTCAACCTGGCAGACGTCATATTCATAGGCCGGGGTGTCAACGCCATGGCCATTGCGGGCCTGTCGCTGACACTACCGCTAATGAACATTTCAGCCGCTTTCGGATCCCTTATCGGGGTAGGTGCCTCTACCCTGATCTCTGTGAAGCTTGGTCAGAAGGATATGAAAACAGCCGAGATTGCCTTGGGCAATGCAGTTACGCTCAACTGTATCATTGGGATCATCTATACTATTGCTGCACTGGTTTTCCTGGATCCTCTGCTGCATTTTTTCGGAGCCAGCGAACAGACCTTGCCCTACGCGCGGGAATACATGCAGATCATCCTGGCCGGGAATGTGATCACCCATGTGTACTATGGCCTGAACGATAACCTGAGGGCCAGCGGGTATCCGAAAAAAGCCATGTTTGCCACACTGAGCGCAGTTGCCGTCAATATTATCCTTGACCCCCTCTTTATTTTCGGTTTTAAATGGGGGATCCGCGGAGCAGCCGTCGCTACGGTGCTGGCCCAGGTCCTTGCCCTTGTGATCCTTTTGAACCATTATACAAATAAGCAATCCCTTCTTCGCTTCAAACAAGGCAACTTCCGCATACGGAAAGGCATGCCGCTCAATATCATTTCTGTAGGGCTTGCCCCTTTTCTTATGAATATTGTCAGCAGCCTGGTAATCATCATCATCAACCGTTCATTCTATCAGTTTGGAGGGGATTATGCCGTTGGAGCCTACGGAATTGCCAACAGGATGGTTTCCTTCTTTGTGATGATCATGTTTGGTTTTAACCAGGGAATGCAGCCGCTGGCAGGATTCAATTATGGAGCACGGCAATACAAACGGGTGATCAACATCTTTAAACTTACGCTGCTCTGTTCTTTTTGCGTAAGCGTGCTGGCCTTTATCATTGCACAATTGTTCCCCGAGGCTGCCGTTAGCCTGTTTACCAGGGACGAGACACTGGCCCGCCTTACCATACAGGGATTGCGCATTGATCTGGTGGCGTTTCCGCTGGTGTCGCTGTCCATGGTCACTTCCAGTTTTTTCCAGTCCATACGCAAACCCGCAAAGGCCATTTTCCTTTCTCTTACCCGTCAGGTGATATTCCTGATCCCTTCGCTGCTCATTTTTCCACGATTTTTTGGTGTCACCGGGGTGTGGGGCAGTATGCCCGTATCCGACACAGCCGCATTCATAGTGGCTGCAATACTCATATCAAAACAAATAAAAGAATTCAGGAAAGAATATGAAATCAACGGATAACATTGTGATTTGCCTGGGCCGCCAGATGGGAAGCGGCGGTTATATTGCCGGAAAAATGATTGCCTCGGCCCTGGGCCTTTTCTTTTACGACAAGGAACTTCTGTATTACGCAGCCAAAGAGAGCGGCCTTTGTGAAGAGATCTTTGAGAATGCCGATGAAAAGGTCACAAGAGGTTTATCGCGTGCGCTGAATGCACAGGACTTCCTGGGAGGTGCCTTTTTTGATCCCATGACGGCCCCTTTGTCAAGAGACAGGATATTCAGCATCCAGTCCGGGGTGATACGCAAGATCGCGAGTGAACAATCCTGCCTGATCATTGGCCGTTGTGCCGATTACATCCTGCGGGATCATCCCCGGATGCGCAGTGTCTTCATACACGCTCCCCTTCCCCTGCGCATAGCCAACATAGCTGAACGCAGGGGCATTTCTCCCGAAGAGGCAGAAGCATGCATTCACAAGGAAGAAAAGAAAAGGGCCGCGTATTACAATTATTTCACCAACAAGGAATGGGGCAAGGCCGATTCATACCACTTCTCCCTTGATGCCGGTTTACTGGGCCTTGACAATTGTGCCCGGTTGGCAGCCCATCTGATCAAAGAAAGCCTGGATTGAGGTATTGCAGAATAATAATTTTCTGCTACCTTAGAGGTATATTATAACAATCTGATTATGAAAAGAATTTACGCCATGCTCCTGATGTTCTTTTTGGGAATTTTCGCCAGCAGTTGTACCGGTCTTTTTGGCTGGAAAAATTATGAAGGATCAGAACAATTCCGGGATGATGTTGCGGTTTTTGCCGATTTTGCCGTACAAAAACAATTCATCACACTTTATTACCTGAAGGCAACGTCTGACGGTTTCACCCACAATATCCTCAAAGGGACGGTGAGCAATGAAGAATACGACGTGTTCTTTGGAGCAGTTGCCCAAATGGCTCCTTATATAAAGGAGTACAAAAGCGCCTTTAAGAACCTGGAAAAATCAGGTGTCCTAACCTCTGTGAACACCAAAGGCATCCTTTCCTCAGGAGGCAAATTCCTATCCTGGGTTACCGGCAGCGGGGAGAGAAGCAGGGAACGTGTATTGAAAGTGGCTTCAAACATACCCGCATCGGACCGGACAGAACTTTACAATAAACTCAGACCTGAATGGAAAGCAAAAACCTCCAGTGAAAGTGATTTCTGGAAAAAACTGGAAAAAGGTGACTTCGATTACCAGGCAGCCCAGATGTTCAACGATTTCCAACAGGATAACGAAGAATTCGGGACCACTTCGGTTGAGCGGGGCCTTACCATCCAGAAGATCTTTGTAGCCGAAGGAGCAAAAGGTGTTGAAGCAGGGGCCGAGCTGATGGTTGATGCCCTCCAGACCACCACTTCCGGAGGACTGGACGCCGGTGATATCGGGGAAATGACCCTCGATATTTACAATTCCAACGCAGAGGCCGATCCCTCCCAGATGGCAGAAGAGATCACCGCTGCCGTCAACTCCCTGGGGCCCGACGATCCAACGGCAAAAGAAATGGGCTCGGGCTACGCATCAAAGATGGCCTCCATAATGAAAGAAGTCGTGGATGTAGCCAGGACGGATACGGAAAATGTCGGTGGGACCAACCGTTCCTTTGTATTTGTGGAAGACGATGATCCGCAGAGCCAGGCCGATATTGTGATAGCCCAGAACACACAAATCACTTCCTCTTCCATGGCCTCTGTTTATGTTACACTGGGCCATATAGTTGACCAGGGACAGAAACTCATCTACACCATACTGAACAAGGGAAAATGGCTGATCTCGGCCGTAGATCCGGACGGGAACAAGTCTACCCGTGAAGTGGACGTGCCAGCCGGAGATGTTGTTATCGTTACACTAACCACCACACCGCCTGCGAAAGAAGGGGAAGAGGAGGAACAACCCGCCGATTATACAGACTGGAATAAAATCATAGCACAATATGAGTTTCTGAAAAGCTACCCGCCTTTTTCCGGGGCTTGTACTTTTGTCGGATACAGTGATAATATGTTTTATATGGCCGTGACCATCAGGGCAAAAAATTCCGACGCAGAAAAATACAGGGACAAAATTGGTGATTTCGGATTTGATGATCACAGCAGCGGCGGAAATATAATGTACTGGGGACCGAAATATGGCAACTATTATGCTCATATTTCTTTTGCTGCGAGCGGAACTTCGGGCTATACAGATATAATGTTCAAGAACCTGCTATAGCAGAGGGGGGCCTGTTGGTCAAAGTCCTTCAGGCAATAACAGGTGAACAACCTTTCTTTTTGTATCGGTCTTCTGAATGAAGTCTTCATGAAAAGGCAATAAGGTTCGCGTTCCGTCTTCGAACTCAAGCTCCAGGCAGGGATTCCCGGGATAGTCAAAGAATCCGGAAACGGTTCCTTTGAACTTGTTCCCGCGGGCATTAGTAGCCAGGAACGTATATCCCACCAGAAGAACTCCTCCCTCTGTGGCTTCTTCCCCTGTTGCTTTGTACTGCACCGTCTTTCCCACCCATTCTGCAGCCAGGTCTTCTGACAGGTAATTCTCAAAGCAGACCAATGCCTGGTCGTTTCCACGAAAATCAAATGATGCAATATAAAAAGGAACCGGTATTCCGTCCACCTGGATGAATACCGGTTCGTTTTCACCTAATTGTTCCAGAATGTCCTGGGAAACGCCGGGGCGGAACTTTAAGATCAGCTCCCCTCCCTTTCCGAAGGTTCTTCTCACCATTGCCAGTGGCAGAAACCTTTCCCTGATTCCCATGTCATTATTCTGTTGCTGCCTGGCCTTTTTCTTCTTCTGCTTCAGGAACTGCTGTTCCTTCAATTTCGGCTATGGTCTCTTCTGCTTTTGCAGCGGCTGCAGCGGCAGCGGCGGCCAACCGGGCGGCGGCTTCTTCGCGTTTTGCAAGCAATGCGGCGGCACGCTCTTTATTAACGCTGGATTCTGCTTCCAGGCGTTTTTTCATTTGCGCGCGTGACTCTTGTTCCAGTTTGCCTTTCTTAGCAACGACCTTGGCTTCTTTCTCCTGCATCCAGGCTTCCCATTTTGCATCTGCCTGCTCCTGTGTCAAAGCCCCTTTGGCGACACCTTCAAGTAAATGCTTTTTTAACAGCACTCCTTTGTAGGAAAGAAGCCTGCGGGCTGTCAATGTGGGCTGTGCACCGTTATTGAGCCAATAAAGGGCTTTATCCGCATCCAGCTGTATGGTTGCGGGATCGGTGTTGGGATTGTAGGTTCCCAGGGTTTCAATCAAACGGCCATCGCGGGGTGAGCGTGAATCGGCAACTACAATGTGAAAATAGGCAAAGTTCTTTTTGCCATGGCGTGAAAGACGAATTTTTACTGCCATAAATCTGATCTTAAAGTTAATGAATTGTGTTAACTTCCTTATCTTCCCGAGAAAAGGTCCGCAAAGATATGTGTTTTTGTGGTGATGGCAAAATTTTTAGAACACCTCCCGGGTAAGCCCGGATCAGAAAGAAAGCCTGAGGCGTACAAAAATATTCCTTCCCGGTTCCACGCTTATATCCCCACGATTGGTAGAAAGATGGTTGGTGTAACGGTTATCGGTTATATTGTCAATACCTGCAAAACCTTGTATTTTCATGAAACCCAGGTCAAAGGCCTTTGTATTCAAGGTAAAGTCCAGCCTGTAGTATCCTGCCGTTTCTTTTTCTCCTTCGGCAATCTTATCCTGGCGGGCTGCGCCGAGCACGGAAAACTCGGCCGATCCTGCGGCCTGCCAGGTATACCTGAGGCCGGCACGCCCGTTCAACGGAGGGATCAGTGGCAGGTTGGCATCTGTTTCCAGGGCCATCCCTCGGACATATGCCCCCGAGCCGAAAAACACGAAATTCCGGCTGAAATTGAAGGCAAATTTAAAATCCACTCCGTAAAGGAGGGCCTTTCTTACATTGGCATTGACAAGGGCAGGAATGGTATCTGCCTTTGAATCGGCCGTAAGCCTGAAGATGAACTCTCCCGGCACCTCCACGATCATATTGTTCAGCCGGTTGATGAAAACGCCTGCCTGAAGGTTGAATTTTGATTTCCAAACCCTGACCCCCAGGTCTGCCGAATAGGATTTTTCCGGCTTCAGGGCCGGATCTCCCAGGCGGACAAAATTTCCCAGGTCAATATACTTGAACCTCTCTTCCAGGGAAGGCGCCCTGAATGCCCGGGCAAGATTTAGCGACAGGTCTGTACTCCCTGACAATTTATAAAGAAAGCCCGCGTTGGCACTCCAGGATATATTATATTCCGTCCCTTTTTCAAATGTGATACGCTGGGTGGGGGGATTGTCATTCCGCTCTCCGTTCATGATGATGTAATCCACATCATATCCTTCCTGGTTTTTGATCCGGATTCCGTCAAAGCGGCCACCCAGGATCATGGTCAGCCGGTTCTCCAGAAATCGTGTTTCATTCTGGAAAAACAATCCTGCACTGCTGAAGCTTGATTCGGGGATGGGTGTCTCACCGCGAACCACATGGTTGGTCTTGATAATATTGCCCGCCGGATTCAATATATCTATCCGGATGTATTTTTCCCTGCCTGTACGCAGCTTGCGGCCCCAAACATCAATTCCTGCAATCAGTGTGTTCTTATCGGACAGGTCCCAGGTACCCTGCAGCTGTACCCCGTTGGTCAGGTGATAACCATTCGGATAGAATACTTCCGGTGTGGTGCGCTGCACGTTCCCGTTAGGCAGGTTGGCCTGGGTTACCGTATTTGGCTCCATCATTACTTCCCGGGCAATGTATTGGGTGAAATACTTCAATTCCAGGGCCGTCCATTTTTCGGTGATGTTGGATATTCTGTAACTGGCAGACAACAAATGACGACCTATATCTGTATAGGTTGCTTTTGCAGGCCCCGGAAAGGCATCGCCTCCCGGAACGCCTACATCCCATGACCAGTTTCGCTGGTACTGGATTTTAAACAAATGGTTGGCAAGGGGCCTGATGCCCAGTTTTGCCGAGATGTTGCTGGTGTTATACCGGCTGTTTGGCAACATGCCGTCGGGAGTGCGCAGATTTCCTGCCTTAGCATAGGTGCCACCCAGGTTCAGATACCATTTGCGTGAACCTGCACTGACCGATGCGTGGTTTGAAAACAAATTGTTGACAGAAGCATACCCCGAGATGACATCTGCCGTGACATAGGGTTTCTGCCCAAAATGCCCCTGTTTGGTAATGATATTGACTATCCCGCCCATGGCTCCGGTTCCGTAAAGGGACGATTGGGCTCCTTTGATGACCTCCACCCGTTCTATATCATTAACGTCTATCATGCTGAGCGATGCGGTCAGATCCGTGGCCGTCTCTACCCGGTTCCCGTCTATGAGGATAACCAGCCGGTCTTCACTAAAACCGCGTACGTTGATGTTCGTTGCCCAGACTCCGTCCCCTCCCCTGGAAACACCCGGCTCTTCTTCCAGCACATTGGCTATTGTGAAAGCAGAGCGTTTTTGATATAACGAGGAATCCACCACAACCATGGATGTCGGCAGGTTCCTGATCTGCCTGTCCAGACGCAGGCTGGTCACCACAATTTCGCCCAGCGGGACCGGCATGGTGTCTTTCTGTTCCTGCGCAAAGGCAGGGAATGGGTGCAAGACAGCGACTAAAAGGGCTGCTGCTAAAGGAAGTGCAATTTTTCTCATTTTATGAATTCTTCAATAATACCGACTTGACCTGAATACCGTCCAGCCTTCCCAGCTGACCGGTCAATGCGCCAATCTGATCGGTAGATCCTTCAAGAATCAAAGAAATGAGATTTTTGCCATTACTTCGCGGAAGACCCTGTCTTCCCAGGATAATGCCTGCATGAAGCGAAAGGATGTCGTTCAAATGGGCGACTTCCTTGGGGCTGTTGATTTGAATGATGACTGTTCCTATTCTCTTTTCCATCAGAATACCTCCGAATCAGATTGGTTTATGTGTTGATTTACGTGCCGTCCTTGAAGAGGAATATCCTGTTCTCAGTACAGACACCTGTTTTATTAGCGACACAAAGATAAGACATTTTTTACTTCTGCCTAAAAATGTGCTATTTTTGTTGAAACTTTGTATAATGCGGTTGCCAGCCATTGTATGCGTTTGTTTTTTACTCCTGGCCGGTTGTGGAAATGCGTCCGGGAAAAAAGACCATGCAATCCCTCTCACCATAGCTGCCCTGAAAGGGCCTTCTTCCATGGGCATGATCCGTTTTATCGACAGTCTGGAAGGTGTTGCAGACGCAGGCCTCAAAGTCACTATCGTGAACGAGCCGTTGCAGGTGAGGAAAATGATGCTGGACGGCACTGCCGACTTTGCCTTGTTGCCCCTGACAACCGCTGCCATAGTATACAACAAGGGACTCGACTATAAGCTGGCAGCCATCCCGGTCTGGGGAACACTCTATCTCTTTGGCCAGGATTCGGCCATAACGAAATGGGAAGACCTCAGTCACAAGAAAGTGCACATGATGGCCCGCGGGATGACGCCCGATGTGCTGTTCCGCTACCTGCTGCAAAAAAACGGGATTGATCCGGAACATGACATAACGCTGGATTACAGGTTCCCCACGCACATAGACCTGGCCAACGCCATGGCCTCGGGACAGGCCTCCCTGGGTGTGATCTCGGAACCCCTGGCAAGCCAGGTGATGCACCGCAATGACAAGGTAAAGATGCTGTTCGATCTTAACCAGGAATGGATATCCATTCAGGGTGCACCCATCCCTCAGACAGCTCTGATGGTGAAAGCTTCTGTTATCCGAAACAATCCCGCTGTGGTGGAAGAGGTTCTGGATGCTTATGAAAGGTCTGTGGAATGGGTAAACAGCCATCCTGACAGCGCGGCGGTGCTGATTGTCAAACACCTGATACTGGACGATCCCCGGATCGCGTATCAGGCCATTCCCAGGTCTGGAATTAAGCTGGTAAGGGCTGCCGCCATACGTTCTCAGATAACGGAATATCTTCGGATTTTTTATGAAATGGACCCACAGACAACAGGAGGAAAAATACCGGATGAAGGCTTTTATTACTAAAAAAAGGATTTTGACCGTTGCTTCAATCGTCCTGATGCTGGTGATCTGGAAAGTGCTGGCACTAGCTTTCAACACTCCTTCCATTATTCCCCACCCTGAAACCACCTTTCTGGCTGTTTTAAAGATTTTTGCCGAGCCGGGCTTTCTGGCCGTTGCAGGGAGCACCGTGCTCCGGGGAGTAACCGGCTTTGTCATCTCGGGCATCCTGGGCATCCTGACCGGTATTCTGGCAGGGGTCAGCCCGGGATTCAACACCTTCATAACCCCCATGCTGGTCTCTGTACGTTCCATCCCCGTCATCTCACTCATCCTGCTTGCGCTGATCTGGTTCAACGCCGGAGCGGTCCCGGTTTTCATCGCTTTCCTGACCATGTTCCCGTTCATCTGCACCAATGTTTCTGACGGTATCAGAAGCGTAGATCCCGGACTGGTGGAAATGGCCCGGTTCTACAGGGTGGACAAAGGAAGGATCCTGACCGGGGTCTATATTCCTGCCATAATGCCGTTCATCATTTCCGGGACGTCAAGCGCCATGGGGATCGGCTGGCGCGCCATCATCATTGGCGAAGTCCTGAGCCAGCCGCAGTACGGCATAGGAACCAGGTTGCAGACCGCCCAATCATTTCTGAACGTCGAGGCAGTTATCGCCTGGACATTGATTTCCGTGGTGATCAGTTTCATATTTGAAAAACTGATCCGCTGGGGAGAACATCATATCATTCGCTGGCAAACCGGATCATGAGCCTGCACATACATAATCTGAGCAAGAGTTACAAACAGCCTGTCTTCAGGGATTTTTCCATTTCATTTCCCGAAGACACCATAACCTGCGTCCTGGGGCCTTCTGGATGCGGAAAAACCACCCTGCTCAACATCATTGGCGGTATCATCCCGCCGGATAGCGGCTCGCTGGAAGGATTTGAAAACAAAACGTTTTCCTACGTCTTCCAGGAACCCCGCCTGCTGCCCTGGAAAACGGTCACCGAAAACATTGAGTTTGTACTCAAACGGGAATTGCATACCGGAGAGCGGAAAAAACAGGCCGTAGACCTGATCCGGCAAGTGGAGCTGCACGGTTTTGCCGGTTATTATCCCTCCCAGTTGAGCGGAGGCATGCGCCAAAGGGTGTCCATTGCCCGGGCCTTTGCCATTCCCTCGGACATCATCCTGATGGACGAACCCTTAAAGGGACTCGATGCGGGATTAAAAAAGAACCTGATCAATTGGTTTCTGAAACTCTGGAAAACCGACCGTCGCACTGTGATTTTCGTGACTCACGACGTGGATGAAGCACTTCTGCTGAGTGACCGGGTGATTGTGCTAAGCCAGCCTCCTACCCGGATCCTGACTCATCTGAATATTGAAGAACCGACCGGGGAACGCAACCCCGGCTCTGAACGGTTGTTGCAACTCAAGCAGGAATTGTTAAAAAATCTTTTTTGACTCGGAAAAAGGCCCCAAAAAAGTCTATCTGACATGAAAATACGGCGTTCTGCCGATTTTGTTTGAAGGTTGTATTCTTCCCGGATACATTTGCCATCAATAAAAAATGTTCGATTATGATTCTACAAAAAAGATCCGTATTTGTAATTATAACCATCGTGTTTGTTATAGCAGGTTATACGGCAAAAGCTCAAACGACACCATGGACCCTGGAAAGGTGTATTGAATACGCCAGGCAGAATAATATCCAGATCAAAAGTCAGAAAATAACAAAAGAACTATCCGACTTTGACCTGGAACAAACCAGGGCACAGCGTTTTCCTACTCTTAATTTTTCATCAAACTTCGGGGTTTCTTTTCAAAACACGACCACATACAACGACTTCATGGAAAAAACAGAGGCTACGGCCTATTCAGATAATTATGGGCTCAATACCGGTGTAACATTATACTCCGGTGGCAAACTGAATAAAACCATAAAACAAAAACAAATTGAAAATTCAGCGTATTCATACGACATCGAACAATCGGCACTGGATATAGAAATATCAGTCATTCAGGCCTATCTACAGATTTTGTATGCCAATGAATCATTGGAAATCGCAGAAAAAGCCGTAGCTCTTTCACAAACACAGGTTGAAAGAGGGCAAGAAATGTATAAGGCCGGATCCATATCCAAAGCCGATCTGGCTCAAATGCAATCACAAAATGCCAGTGACAAACATCAGGTAACCCAGGCTAAAAACTCTTTATCAAGTGCTAAACTGTCATTAAAACAATTGCTAGAGCTGGAACTGAAAGAAAATTTTGACGTCGTTTTTACGGAGTTTGACGATCAGCAAGTCCTGAAAATTATTCCGGATTTGTCTTCCGTATATCAGTCTGCATTAAACAATTTGCCTCAAATGAAAAGTAGTGCCTTAAGTGTGGAATCGGCAAATACGGCCATATCTGTTGCCAAGACTTCCAGGTTGCCTACCCTATCTGCCAGCGCCTCTATCAATACCGGGACTATCTCAAGCGCAGGAACCTCTTATTTTGAACAACTTGGCAGCAAGATCAATGAAAACATCGGGCTCAGTCTAAGCATCCCCATATTCAACAACAAACAAATTCGCACCAATATTAATAAGGCTGAATTGCAAAGTCAATCCGCTCAATTACAGGATATGAGTTTAAAAAAACAACTTTTAAGCACCGTTGAATCCCTCCATAACGATGCTGTTTCTGCGCAAAGCCAGTATGTTTCTGCAAAAGAACAACTGGACGCAGCCGAAGCCAGTTTTGAACTTGTAAATGAACAGTTTCTTGCCGGATTTAAAAATACCATCGAACTGATCACAGAACAAAATAATTATACAAATGCGCTCAGCACCTTGCTTCAATCAAGGTATCAGGCTGTTTTATCTCTTATGCTGCTGGATCTGTACCAATATCAAAATGTGAACTATTAATAACATCAAAATGAAGAAAATATTTTTATTAGCCCAGACATGGATCATGCTGACAATGCTGTTCTCCTGTAATACAAAGGAAATGACTCCTGTGTATGAAACGACCCGGGCACAAATTGGCTCAATAAGTAATGCCGTAACGGCTACCGGGACAGTGGAGCCCATAAAACAGGTAGAGGTAGGGACGCAGGTTTCGGGGATTATTTCCAAAATATACGTGGATTATAATTCTGAAGTCAAAACCGGGCAACTTATTGCCGAGGTTGACCGATCAGTCCTTGAAACCGAACTGGAATCCTCTAAAGCCAATTTAAATTCTTCCAAAGCAGAATACGATTATCAGACAGCCAATTACAATCGTATAAAAGGGTTGTACGATAAAGAACTGATAAGCCAATCTGAATACGACCAGGCATTCAACGCTTATTCAAAGGCTACTTACTCCTATACCCAGGCCAAATCCAATTATCAAAAAGCCGAAAGAAACATAGGATACACCTGGATCTATTCTCCTATTGACGGCGTTGTTCTCTCGCGTGCGGTTGATGAAGGTCAGACGGTTGCAGCCGGTTTTAGTACTCCAACTCTTTTCACTATAGCCAATGACCTGAAAAAAATGCAGGTTATTGCCGATGTTGATGAAGCCGATATAGGACAAGTATTGGAAGGCCAACATGTTGTGTTTTCCGTAGATGCTTTTCCCGAAGATCAGTTTGAAGGGACGGTCATTCAGGTACGCCTGCTGGCTACAACTACTTCCAATGTGGTTACTTACGAAGTGGTAATTGATGCTCCTAATCCTGATCTGAAACTAAAACCTGGCCTTACCGCTGAAGTCAACATCTATACCCTCAACAAAGAAAATATCATGACCGTGCCCGTGCGTGCCCTCCGTTTCGTTCCGGGGGAATACACCGGAAACATCCCGGAAACACATGTCTTTGTTCAAAATCCTGAAGGAGGTATTGAAGCCCGGGAAGTCATTGTCGGTGTTTCCGACGGGATCTATACAGAAATTATTGACGGTCTGTCAATAGAAGAAAAAGTTATGATAGGGATACAACTCTCAGGCAGTATAAAAGGAGTACCCGGCTCTTCCAGCAACGCCCCTGATGATAAGGAAAATAACGGAAGCAATAGTCCGTTCATGCCTCCCCGGCCGGGACAGGAAAGAAATGTACGTACAAAATAAGGAAGAATCTAATGAGTGAAATTATAAAAGTAGAAAACATCAAACGCGATTTTTTGGTGGGCAGCGAAACGGTTCATGCCATAAGAGATATTTCTTTCAATGTTACAGAAGGTGAATTCGTGACTATAATGGGAGCCAGCGGATCAGGGAAATCTACTTTGTTAAATATATTGGGTTGCCTTGACGTACCTACACAGGGTGACTATTACCTTTCAGGTGTTCAGGTGAGAAAAATGGGGAAAAACGAAAGGGCTGTTTTACGCAACCGTAAAATTGGATTTGTATTTCAAACCTATAACCTGTTGCCAAAGACAACGGCACTGGAAAACGTGGAGTTACCTTTATTTTATAATAAAACCGTCAACATTGCGCAAAGAAAGGAAAAATCTGTTCAGGCCTTACATGCCGTAGGGCTTGAAGACCGGATGTATCATCGTTCCAACCAGATGTCGGGAGGACAACAACAACGGGTGGCAATTGCCCGTGCTCTTGTAAACGACCCGGTCATTATCCTGGCCGATGAAGCTACGGGAAATCTGGATACCAGGACATCATTTGAAATTCTATCTGTTTTCCAGGATTTGCATAAAAAAGGCCGTACTATTCTTTTTGTCACACACAATCAGGAAATCACACAATACGGAAGTCGCAATATTGTGTTGAAAGATGGAAAAATTATTGAAGACAAGATCAATCACACTATTTCATCTGCCAAAGACACTTTGGCTTCATTACCCGTTGAAGAAGATTAAAAGACTGCACAATGAATTATAAGAATCTGATAACAATAGCTTTAAGGGCTCTGTTTAATAATAAAGTGAGGACTTTCCTGACTATGCTGGGAATCATCATAGGAGTGACTTCTGTTATTACTATGCTGGCCATCGGATCAGGCTCCAAACAAAGTATCCGGGACGAAATAGGTGAAATGGGATCCAACATGATCATGATCCAGCCCGGGAATGGCCGTTTTGGAGGAGTTCGACAAAGTGCTTCCGATATGCAGACACTTAAAATGACGGATTACGAATCATTATTACGTGAAACCAATTACCTGTCCAAGATTACTCCCACTGTCAACAGTAGCGGACAGGCAGTGTACAGGGCCAATAATACGCCTACCACTATTTATGGAGTGAATGAACAGTACAGTGATATACGCGGGTACTCGGTAGATGAAGGCTCTATGTTTACCTCTACAGACATACAAAAAGCCGCGAAAGTCTGTGTCGTGGGACAAACCATTGTGAAAAACCTCTTTCCCGACGGAGAAAACCCTTTGGGCAAAAACATCCGTTTTGGGAAGATTCCACTAAAGATTATAGGCATTCTTGAATCAAAAGGATATAATTCAATGGGGATGGATCAGGATGATATCTTGCTGGCTCCCTATACCACGGTTCAAAAAAGAATTCTGGCCATAAATTATTTACAGGGTATTACCGCCGCAGCTATTTCTGAAGAATACTCCACCCAGGCCATTGAAGAAATTACTGAGATACTTCAAATAAACCATAATATTCAAATTGGACAGGAAAACGATTTTAATGTACGTTCTCAACAGGAAATAATGGAAACCATGGATTCGGTAATGGATATGATGACCATTCTTTTAGGTTGTATAGCCGGCATCTCTCTGTTAGTAGGCGGAATCGGGATCATGAATATTATGTATGTTTCGGTAACTGAACGCACCCGGGAAATAGGATTACGTATGTCCATCGGAGCCAAAGGCATACATATACTTATGCAATTTTTGATAGAAGCCGTGATTATAAGTGTTACCGGAGGTGTTCTGGGTGTACTTTTAGGCGTGGGTGCATCGTGTTTGATACCTATCATTACCGGATGGCCTGTTTCTGTACAAGCATATTCCATTATTCTTTCCTTCCTGGTCTGTACTTTAACCGGTGTGTTTTTTGGTTGGTATCCGGCGCAAAAAGCTTCCAGACTTAATCCTATAGATGCAATCAGGTACGAATAAAGAATTTATTATCTTTGAAAATGACTATGATATCGGAAAAAAAAAGCAGACGGGTGTTTATTCTCATGAATATTATGGCCGTGGTGTTGTTTTATAGTCTTCCCATTTTTATAAATCCACGCAATGAGACACTCACTTTCGTGAGGTACCTGGGATATTGTGGCAGCATCACTGCTTATTTGCTGGTTTTTTACATTAATTTTTTTGTATTCATAAAACGATTTATGCTGCAAAAACGATGGATCGTTTTTTTCGTGTCTAATCTATTATTAATAAGCACGGTAAGCATCCTGCTTTATGTGTGGCATGGGTATTATTTTACCCATTTGGCAGGCATCCCGACCGAACACATTCCGCCTCCTCAAAATTCTTTTGTTTTTATTTTAAGAGATATGTTTTTTATGATGCTTACTGCTTCCATGGCCGTAGCTATACGCGTAACTCTTGAATGGCAGCACACTGACAGAGAAAAAGCAAAAATGGAAATTGTTGCCAGCCAGGCAGAAATTAAGAATCTAAAAAACCAGCTCAATCCGCACTTTCTGTTCAATACATTGAATAACATCTATTCTTTAATGAGAATGGATCAGAATAAAGCCCAAGATGCCGTTTTAAGTCTCAGCAAGACATTGCGTTACGTGTTGTATGACAACAATCAGGAAAAAGTGTCTTTAGATAAAGATCTGGCTTTCACAAAAAATTACATTGATCTTATGTCCCTGCGCCTTACTGACAACGTCAGTATGAGAGTCAACATTTCGGAAAAAACAGAAGGGTTGACTATTGCACCGTTAATGTTCATTACACAGGTAGAAAACGCTTTCAAACACGGTATTTCTCAGTCGGCCCCTTCATTTATTGATATCAATATTGATATTCAGGGGAAAACAATCTCCTGCTCGGTAAAAAACAGTCTATTCCCAAAAGATGTCAATGATTACAGTGGTTCCGGAATTGGCATTGAAAATTTAGAGCGACGCCTTTCTTTATTATACCCTGGAAAACATTCTTATACTTATTCCGCACATGATAACGAATATCTTTCTGAACTGCATATTACCTTATGATTTGAATAATGACAAGTTTAAAATGCATAATTGTTGATGACGAACCGTTGGCATTGAATCTGCTGCAGGATTACATTCACCAGACCCCTTTTCTTAAGCTGGTGGCCAGGTGCAGCAGTGGTGTGGAAGCATTGGATGTGTTTAATAATGAACATGTAGATCTCGCTTTCATTGACATACAAATGCCCCATTTGAACGGGCTGGAATTATCCCGGATAATTGGAAATTGTTTTGTCATATTCACCACGGCATTTGAACAATATGCATTGGAAGGATTTAAAGTGAATGCCATCGATTACCTGCTTAAGCCTTTCAGTTATGCAGAATTTCTGACAGCGGCCAACAAGGCCCAACGCCAGGCAGAGCTTGTGAACGCTTCTCATTCACTGGGAAACAGCACGTTGACTCCAAAAAGTCTTGTTATTAAATCCGACTACAAACAACAAATTATCAATACATCGGAGATTGTTTATATAGAAGGGATTGGCGATTATATAAAAATCCACCTGGAAACCGGTATTTCCGTTCAAACTCTTATGACACTGAAAAACATTGAAGAAGAATTACCGAAAAACCAGTTTATACGAGTTCACCGTTCTTTCATTGTGAACATTCAAAAAGTCAAAACCATTGAAAGACAACGGATTGTCTTTGACCGGGTAAGAATCCCGGTTTCTGACTTTTATAAACAAGCTTTTTTTCGGGCTTTGGGGATAAAATAAAACCCGGGTTTTTACTCCGCTATTTACTTCCCAAAATTTCTTGACACAAAAGGCAAACAGATATAAAGTGCCGAACGCCAGTATTCACCGGTGTGCCCGCCATCGCGCACCCGGAATTCACAGGGAATTTGCTGACGGCGCATAGCCTGCGTTAATTCAATATTACGGTCAAGCAGAAAATCATCATCACCACAATCAACAAACCATTTTATGCTGCGAAGCTGGTCTTTACGTTCATCACTCGCTTCTTCAACATACTTTATACAATTGTTTTCCTGTACGGATTTTGTAAGTAATGCCATTTTATCTTCAGGATCCTGCGAAGGAACCCCTCCTCCCTCCGGAATGTCCATTAAGGCACTCATGGCATAAACAGAAGAAAACATGTCACTGTGTTTTTGGCCGTATACAGTGGCCCCGCCGCCACCCATTGATAAACCGGCAACGGCACGGTGCTGTTTGTCTCCTACAATACGATATGTTTTTTCAATAAAGGGCAGGAATTCAGTAAAGAAAAATGTCTCGTATGGCCAACCGGGCATATTAAAGTAGCCGTTCCACGCACCTTCGGCCAAATTGCCTCCCGCGTTAGGCGATACGATGATCATCTCACAAGCCTCGCCCGAAGCTATCAATTGGTCGGCTATCTCCCTGGCATGTTCATTTTCAAACCAGCTGGTATTGACACCCGACATACCATGTAGAAGATAGAGAACGGGATATTCCCTATTCGTCTGGGTTTCGTAACTTTTGGGAAGGAATATTGTATATTCACGGTTGGCATTTAAAACCTCACTGTAAAGGGTATCTGTTACCACCTTACTTTGTGGCCCCCACCATCCTGTTTGTGCTGATGCTTCAACACCAAATACAATAAGGAATAATACTAATGTAAGACGTTTCATATAATGTTAAATTAAGTGATACAATCTCTTCTATACATCACATGACTTCCTGAATGACAACGGAATTGCTAAGAAGGGTAAAATCGGGCAAATTATAAGCATTTAACTGCATGAATGCTTGTCGGGGTGAAAGGACTCGAACCTTCGGCCTCCACGTCCCGAACGTGGCGCGCTAGCCAACTGCGCTACACCCCGAATGATCAAGGGTGCAAAGGTAGATAAAATATTTAATTCCTTATCTTTGATTTATGAAACGCTTTTTATTTCTGCCTGTAGCCATAATACTAGTTGCCGGTTGTCACCGGACAGATCCGCGAAATCCTTATAACCTGCCCATTGCCAATACAATGAAAACATACCTGGAACAGGTAAAAGAAAACCCGGACACCGAATTGGTGGATCTGGAAGAAGTCATCCCCGGGATCGCTTTGCATATCGCTTATGCTACGGAGGAAAATTTTACAGGCGTACCCATCTATACCTCTGCTAAAGCTTTCCTTTGCCACCCGGTAGCCATGGCACTGGCGGCAGCTCAGGATTCTCTCACAAAAAAAGGCCTGGGATTCAAGATCCTGGATGCCTACCGTCCCTATGCCGGCACCCTATATTTTTACAAGGTATATCCCGATACCACATTTGTAGCCAGTCCCCGCACCGGTTCCATTCATAACCGCGGAGCGGCCGTAGACCTGACACTTATACGGCTGGATACAGGAGAAGAACTGGAAATGCCCACACTGTTCGATTCATTTTCAGACACTGCATCCCACACTTTCACTGACCTTCCGGATAATGTTCTGGAAAACAGGGCCCTGTTACGGGGCATCATGGAAGCCTATGGGTTCCACAGTTACGAAGCGGAATGGTGGCATTACAATTATACCAATGCACGTTCCTATCCGCTGCGGGACATTTCCTTTGAAGAATTGATGAAATAGGAAGAGGTGGAACCTCATGCGAGCCGTCACCTGTTAGCTGTATAAGGTCGCTTCACTTCAAGACCAGGGGAGTTTTTGGGGAACGCCGAGGCTTCCATCTTTTCTGCAGCAGGATGCCTGACTGTTAAGAACAGAGCGCTTTTTCCTGAAAGCCGAGGCTTCCATCTTTTCTGCAGCAGGATGCCTGACTGTTAAGAACAGAGCGCTTTTTCCTGAACGCCGAGGCTTCCATCTTTTCTGCAGCAGGATGCCTGACTGTTAAGAACAGAGCGCTTTTTCCTGAAAGCCGAGGCGCTCTTTTCTTAACAGTCAGGCATCCTTGCAGTTATGCGTATAGCTGCCTCAACAACTTCCGGTGGTCTTCGATGCATAGCACCACCAAGTGCCCCGCAAACATTGTTCTTTTAGTTGATATTCAAGATGTTATGTAATTCATACCCCCGGGGGTATGGACCGCATAAGTAGCTGATTATGAGGAAAACGAACCAAGTTTGCGGGGCACTGCTGGTGGGTGGTCGCTAACGCAACAAGATAAGGGAAGCCTCGGAATAAGAAAAAAGCTTCCCGTTCTTGTTGCGTTAGCGACCGCAGCAGTCAATTAAGTAACAGAGAGCCTCGGCGTAACAAAAAAGCTCTCAGTCCCATGTGATGTCAGCGACTGCATGCTAATAAAAGGAGAGGGTCAGGGCTTCAGCAATTTTTCAGGCATCAGGAACCAGAGTCCGATCCAGAAGAGGAACCTGAGGGCCTTGCCAATGAACATGAGAATGGCCATTTTCCAGAACGGGATCTTGTAAAAGCCCAATCCAACCGAAAAGACATCTCCGACTACCGGCAGCCAGCACAATAGGGCCACCAGGCTGCTCCATTTGAGGATCACCTGTTGCTGTTTTTCCAGTTTTTCCCTTTTTATGCGCAGCCATTTTTCAATCCATTCCCATTTACCCAGGTACCCCAGACCATAACAGGTATAGCTCCCCAGGGTGTTGCCGATGGTTGACAGGGCAAGGCAGACCCATGGATTGCCTCCGGCCAGAAGCATGCCTATCAAGAGAAACTCGGAGCTGAAGGGAATGATGGTCGAGGCCAGGAAAGACCCTATGAACAATCCAAGGTAGCCCCATTCCAGTAGGAAGTCCATTTATTTTTTGTTTTTCTCCGGTAATCTTTTGTTTTTCCTCAACGCTTCGCTTATGATGTATTCAAGCTGGCCGTTAACGCTACGGAACTCGTCTGCCGCCCATTTTTCAAGCGCAGCCCATGTCTCTGCGTCAATGCGTAAAACAAACGATTTTTTCATTTACTGGTAAAGGCTTCCTGTATTGATGACCGGACTGGCCGCACGGTCAGAAGTCAGGACAACCATCAGGTTGCTGACCATGGCCGCTTTCTTTTCTTCGTCCAGTTCTATGATTTCTTTTTCCGATAATTGCTGCAGGGCCATTTCCACCATACTGACGGCCCCTTCCACGATCTTGTGGCGAGCGGCGACAATGGCCGTTGCCTGCTGGCGTTGCAGCATGGCGCTGGCAATCTCGGGCGCATAGGCCAGGTAACTGATCCTTGCCTCTATGATTTCAATGCCGGCGATATTCAATCTTTCGGAGAGAGACACCTCCAGCAGGTCATTCACCTCTTCCCCTCCGGAACGAAGGGTTATATCGGCATGCTCATCCTCAAGGTCATCATAAGGATAGGACCCGGCCAGGCTCCTGATGGCTGCCTCTGACTGTATGTCCACGAACTTTTCATAATTGTCCACGGCAAAACAGGCCTTGAAGGTGTCTTTTACCCGCCAGACCAAAACCACCCCTATCATGATGGGATTACCCATCTTGTCGTTTACCTTGATGGGGTCGCTGTTCAGGTTGCGAGCCTTCAGCGATATGGTTTTCTTGACCACGAATGGATTGACCATGAAGAATCCGTTATCCACCACGGTTCCCACATATTTTCCAAAAAAAGTGATCACCTTGCTTTCGTTCGGATTGATGACCATAAGACCAAACATGGCTATAAAAGAAAACACCGTTACGATCAGCAGAAAATACCAGACCGGGGCCCACCCCAGCGATTCTGTAAAAATTATGGGCAGCGCTATGCCTGCCATAAAACCGAGAATAGACACAAAAAGCATCAACCAGCCATTCCTTGGTTGAATGAATTTTTCCTGAATGTTTTTCATCTTTGTCAATATTTGTTTTTTTGATATCTTTTTGATATCACAAAGATATTAAAATTTCAGAAATGGACAAAAAAATATTCTTGTCCATGGAAAAAGTTTGGCACGCTGTTTGCAATTTATTAGGGCAGATAGTTTTTTTTCATCTATTAGGTTTTAGGTTAAATGGGTCAGGACAGGCAACGCTTCTAGTTGTCTGTCCTTTCTTCATTCAGGCGGAGTGCCCTTATGTAATCTTCCTCGATACTGCAATTCCCGAACAGGCAAAGCTCCAGGAACTGCTGCATGGCAAGGCGGCTCAGCTCCTGGTCCGGCCTGGCTTCCCTTATGGCTGCATACGTATCCCTGGAGGCTTCGGAAAAGGCAACCACCTGGTCCCAGTGTTCAGGTGTACCTATGGAGACAAAGCAGGAACCCTCAATTTTTTTATACGGCCAGAAAGTGTACCCAATATTATTATCCTCCATGACTTTGCAAAAAGCCTCCATCCACTCCAGGGTGTTGTGCCCGATTTCTCCCATGTACATGGGCAAGGCTGTCTTGTTCCTGAAATCAATGAAATGCGTAATGGCTTCCAGTGTGGCATCACCGCCATAACGGTGGCAGGAAAACATGATCTTGTTATCGAATGTCCAGTCGGTGAACGGGTCAAAGTTGCTGTTCCATTGAGGAGCCCCAAGGATGACAATGTGATTGGTGTCTACCTTGCGGATTTCGGCCACTGCCCTTTTGTATAAGGGTTCAAGCAGGGTGTTCAGGGAATCCTTGTTGTCGAAGTACGGGGCAATGGGCTCGTTCAGTAGGTCATAACCCAGGATGACGGGCTCGTTCTTATACCTGTCGGCGATTTTTACCCAGATATCACAAAAAAGCTGCTGGCTGGTCTCACTTTCAAAAAGCCACGGGTACCCGTGACTGTCGTCAATGTTGTCCCCGGTCTGCCCTCCCGGGGCATCGTGCATATCCAGGATCACATGCAGGCCTTCCCGCCGGCACCAGGCCACAACGCTGTCAATGCGGTCAAAACCGTCCTGCGCTGCCGTCAGTCCCATGTAGTCCTCATCTGTAAACAACTTGTAATGAAAGGGCAAACGAATGGTATTGGCCCCGGTGGAAGCTATGAAGGCAATGTCTGCCTGCGTAATATACCTGTCCTTGAATGTTTTCCAGAATTCTGCCGTGAAATCCGGACCTGCCAGTTCACGGAACATCCTGTCAATCCAGCCTGCAGAGTTTGTTTTTCTGAAACCGAACATATACCCCTCCGGATTGAGCCAGTTTCCCAGGTTGGTACCTTTGATAAAAAAACGTTCTCCTTGCCAAAAGAGATAAGGTCCTTCAATCCTGACAAAATCTGCCGCGGGAACTTGTTCATTGCGGTTGCTGCAGGCAAAAAGCAACACCGCCATTGTTGAAAGAATAAGTCTTTTTATCATAAATGCTGTTGTTTTATCTTATGGTAAAGGTAAAATTTTATAACTTGCAAGCCAAAGTACATGAAGAATTTTCAACCACCACTCCATTGCCTGTTATTGGCTGCCACCCTTCTGGCAGCTGCCTGTGACAAGACACCCGATCTGCCGGAAGAAGTAAAAGACCCTGAACTTAAAAGCATATCTGTTGAAAAACAACAGGTTGTTATCCCTGTGCAAGGAGCCGCCACCATCCTGATGCAGGTAGATGAACCGGGTTTTGTCTTCAATTACGACATCACATCCCCGCTATGCCAGGTTGAATTGCGGGTCCAGGGCACGACAAACCATCCCGAATGCTATGCCATTCAAAGTATTGCTCCGGCGCAAAGCCCCGGTTCCTATGAGGTCCGCCTTGCCGATAAGGGTATCCGTATGAATTACAAGGAACAGGCGGTCCTGTGCCTGATCACCTCCCGGGCGGGCTATGGAAAGGTCATGATCACAACCGGAGCCTTCGAAGTAATAAGCTCCCTGAGTAAATCGGGAATCTCGGCCTTTTCCTTTACAAAATCGGTGAATCCTGCCCTTGACGCGGACGTGGAGCTGAAGATTGCTTCAACAGAAACAGCTTATGTGAACACCATAGAAGGAAATATTCCATGCTGGCTGGATGACCTGAAGCTGATTGCGACCTTTACAAGCGGCAATACGGTGAAAGTGAACGAGGTGGTGCAGGAAAGCGGGAAGACTGTCAATGATTTTTCAGTACCGGTGGAGTATACCGTCCTGACCGATGAAGGCACCCTGCTGACCTATACGGTGAAAGTGGATCTTTTTACCGGTCTGCCTGTGGTGATCATAAATACAGAGGGGGGAAGACCGGTTACTTCAAAAGAGGACTGGATGAATGCCACCATTCGTATTGAAGGTGTGGATCAGTTTGAAGACCTTCCTGAAATGGCGACTGAAATCCGCGGACGGGGAAACACAACCTGGTTCTGGCCCAAGAAACCCTATGCCCTGAAACTAGAGAGCAAAACATCGCTCATGGGCATGCCCAAGCACAAACGGTGGGTATTGCTGGCCAATTTCATGGACCGTACCATGCTGCGCAACCGCATAGCTTTCAAAATTGCACAATCCACCTCCCTGGCCTGGACTCCCCGCAACGAAATTGTGGAACTCATATTCAACGGTCGCCACCAGGGCAATTACATGCTCATTGAACAGATCAAGGAAGACAAGAACCGTGTGAATATAGGTGATGAAGGATATATCCTGGAGCTGGATTTTCATTTTGACAATGTGGTTCAGTGGATTTCACCGCACGGACAGAGCGTCCAACAGGGCGGGATCCCTTTTGCCGTCAAATTCCCCGATGAAGAAGAGATTACTCCTGCACAGGTTGATTGGATAAAAAATTACATAGATCAGGCCGGGCAGGCCATCTACGGGCCGGACTTTGCCGATCCGCAGACCGGTTACCGGAAATACCTGGACATGCAGTCTTTTGTGGATTACTGGCTTGTCTATGAATTGTGCATCAACCACGAACTGGCCAATCCGGGCAGTGTCTATATGTATAAAGACAGGGACACCAAACTGTTTGCAGGTCCCACCTGGGATTTTGACTGGGGAACGTTTTCCTACCAGGCTTCTCCGCAGGCAAAGGGAATACTCTTCATGACAGAAGCCATCTGGTACAAACAGCTTTTCAAAGACCCTGAATTCCGCGCCCTGGCAAAAGAGAGGTGGAATGCGCTGAAAGGGGATCTTGAACAGATCCCTGCGTTCCTGGACCGTGAATACGAACGTCTGTTGCCTTCTGCCGAATTGAACTTCAAGATGTGGGACCCTGCCGAATCGAGGAATATGAACGGAGGCAGGCTTATCAACGGAGACGAATACCTGACTTACACCCAGGCGGTGGAACGGATGCGGGGCATCCTGGTTGAACGCCTGGCAACACTGGACGAAAAAATCAATGCTTTATAAATAAACCGTTACACAATGAAACGCACTCAAACCATTCTAATTCTGGCCATCCTGGCCTTTTCCCTGCAACCCTTGACGGCACAGCGCCGGCCGCAGGAACAGAACAACACCCAGTCTGAAAACAAACCCGACTCAAAGACAGAGTCCAAAGGACCAGCCAGGCTGGAAGAATTCATCAAGGCAGAAACTGCGGTAATGGAGGGAATGACACCCGTTTATGTTCAGGACAAGAAGTACTTCATCGGGATCCCCGACTCGCTCATAGGCAGGGATATCCTTATGGTGACCCGCATGTCAGAAACACCTGCCGGATTCCGTGCCAATTTCTTCGGATATGCCGGTGACCAGATAAACAGCGGCATGTTGCGCTTTGAAAAGGGACCCGACAACAATATCTTCCTGACCAAAGTGCTTGCACGGGAGCAATCCAGGGACAGCACCCAGGCAATGTATTATAATGTGATGCGTTCCAACAGGCCGGCCATCATCGCTTCCTTTGACATCAAGGCCCTGAATGCAGACAGCACGCTTTCCCTAATAGATGTGACAGACCTGGTGAAAGGCGACAATGAGAGCCTGTACTTCAGCAAAAGGCAGAAGAAATCCTCCAAGATGACCACCCTGCAGAATGATAAATCCTATGTCAAGAGTGTCAGGACTTTCCCCATCAACACCGAATTGCGCAGTGTCAAGTCATATACCCATCAGGACAACGATGATCCGCTGACATTCGAGATCAACTGTTCGCTGGTGCTTTTGCCCAAAGAACCCATGCAGCCCCGGTATTTTGATGAACGGGTGGGTTATTTCACTTCCAATTATACCGATTTTGATATGAATCCGCAGGGGATCAAAACCATACGCATGATAGCCCGCTGGCGCCTGGAGCCGAAACCGGAAGACCTGGAAAAATACAAAAGGGGCGAACTGGTGGAGCCTGCAAAACCTATCATATTTTACATCGATCCCTCGACCCCGAAGGAATGGGTTCCCTATCTGATCCAGGGCGTGAACGATTGGCAGCCCGTATTTGAAAAAGCCGGTTTCAAGAATGCCATTTATGCGCTGGAAGCCCCCTCTCCGGAAGAAGATCCTTCCTGGAGCCTGGAAGATGCCCGCAACTCGGCCATTGTCTATAAACCCTCCACCATAGCCAACGCCAGCGGTCCCCACGTGAGCGACCCCCGTTCGGGCGAGATCATTGAAAGTCACATCAACTGGTATCACAACGTGATGAGCCTGGTTCACAACTGGTATTTTGTACAGTGTTCCCCCGTAGATCCCCTGGCACGCTCCATGACCTTCCCCTCTGAATTGATGGGACAGCTTGTCCGGTTTGTTTCCTCTCATGAGGTGGGACATACCCTGGGATTGCGTCACAATTTTGGGGCAACCTCGTATTATACGACGGAACAGCTCAGGGATCCCGAATTCCTGCGGGCCAACGGACATACCGCATCCATCATGGACTATTCCCGGTTTAACTTTGTGGTGCAACCGGAAGACAATGTCTCCCGTGAGCTGCTGTTTCCCCGTTTAAGCCATTACGACAACTGGGCCATTGAATGGGGCTACAGGCGTCTTTACCAGTTTGCCGATGTGCAGGAAGAAATACCTTATTTGAACCAGTGGGTCATTGAAAAGACAAAAGATCCGTACCTGAGGTTCAACGGTGGCTCGGAATCGGGCCTGAACGATCCGCGTGCCCAATCTGAAGACCTGGGAGACAACCAGATGGAAACATGCGAGCTCGGAATCAGGAATTTGAAAGTCATTATGCAAAACCTGCCCGAATGGACCAAGGTCCCCAATGAAAATTACAGGGGACTCTCCACATTATACCCCCAGATAACATCCCAGTTCAGCCGCTACATCGGCCATGTTTCCAAATGGGTGGCAGGGGTGTACGTCGATGCCAAAACCGTGGAACAGGAAGGTCCCATATATGTGAATGTTTCCAAAAACAAGCAAAAAGAGGCCATGGCATTCCTGGAACGCCATATTTTCACAACCCCGCTGTGGCTGCTTCCGGATTACCTCTCGGAACTGCTTCCCTCCAGCCGGTTGTCCATCATGGAAAACCTCCAGAATAGCGCCATAACGGGACTGGTCAATGAAAATGTCCTGGTACGCATGCTTAGGGCGGAAGAACAGCTGGGACCCGCCGCCTACAGCGCGGAAGAGTTTTTCAAGGACATGAACAGATATGTATTTGGCGATTACGGTCAGACAGACATCTATTGCAGGAGCCTGCAGAACATCTATGTCAACACGCTGTGCAAGATGATAACACCGGAAAAGCCATCAGACAGCGCCACAACGGTGGCCATGATGCGCAGAATGAGTGTTTCCATAGAGAATAACGATGTGAAAGCCCTTGTGGCAGCGGAACTGGAAACCATCGCCAAAAAACTCAAACGCGGCCGAGGAGACGACCGCACCCGCGCCCATTACAATTACCTGATCAAAACCATAGAAAACCTGTAGTGAACTACACACATATTGTATTTGACGTTGACGGCACCCTTCTGGACACTGAAAAGACAGGGATGGTATCCCTGCAGCAGACAGTACGGCAGCTGATGGACCGCGAAATGACGCTGGAGGAACTGTACCCGTATTTTGGAATACCCAGCTGGGAGGCCGTCATCCGTCTGGGTTTCGAGGATCCGCACCACGCTGCTGTAGTGTGGGAGCATCATTTCCAGGAGCTTCTACATCTGACTGTTCCTTTTCCCGGTATTGAGGAAACACTGGAAGTGTTGCATGATAATGGCATTGTGATGGGGGTGGTCACTTCGCGTAACCGTGCAGAATTCGAATCGGACCCGTACATAGCCCGCTGGAAACATTTCTTCACCGTTACGGTTTGTGCAGAAGATTCCCTCGCTCACAAGCCGGCGCCCGATCCCATGCTGACCTTCATTTCCCGTACGGGGGCCGAACCGGCAGGGGTGCTATTCGTAGGCGACACGTTTTATGACCAACAGTGCGCACACGCAGCCGGCACTTCTTTTGCACTGGCTACCTGGGGGAGTCGCAACGAGAAAGATATTCCTGCCGAACATTACCTGAATCACCCTACAGATTTGATAATATAACCGGCATGTTAAAACGCTATATCTGGCTTATCCTGTTCATACCGCTGCAGGTGACAGCACAGGACATTGATCATCCTGCCTCATCGCTGGCCAGGATGCAGGAGGCTTTCCAGGTAGAAGCCTCAAAGCCGGATTACAGGAAGATGATCTCACTCATGGACAGCATGATGACTATGGAAACAGCCATAGACCGAAAAGCCCGTCCGCGTCTGATCAGCACATATGCCGGGTATGCTTCGCTCTTTGGAAGGAGCCTTGAAGGACAGGTTGTTCACCATCTGTACATGCATACCCGTTTCCCGGAAAGCCGGGATACTTACGGCACGATCCTCCCGGTTGCAAGCCAGGATTTGTCTACGGCCGCGGCAGCTCCTTACCAGGCTTTTTTTCTCGACCAGGCCATCGTATATCCCTGCAAGGATCTTTATGAGCTGGCTCTTTTTGTCCTGGGAGACTATGATGCCCTGATACGGTTGCTGGAGGGCGGCCGGGGCAACCTGCCGCACAACCTGATCGCCGCCAGGTATTTGCGGATAATGTCACTGTCTTTGCGACCTGAAGAAACCATGGCAAGCCTGGACAGCCTGATCCTGCAATTCCCTAAGACAGAACCCATTCCCTTTGCATACCTGGAAAAGGTACGGCTTCTTACAGAAATGCAACAATACAGCGAAGCCCTGGAGCTTGGCCGTCAAACCATCCGGCAGTTTCCGAAAAGTCCGGCAAGACAATCATTGCTAGAGCATGTTGATTTCCTTACTGAACCATCCCTTGTCATCCGCATGAAAAAGCAGGTTTATCCGCATGCTCCCATGCAGGTGATGATCACCCGAAGGAATGTATCCCGTTACAGGCTGGAGATCAGGGAAGAAAAGGGAAAGCGCATCCCTGCTGTCAGAAGGAGCGGATTGAATGAGCCGGTATATGAAGCCGTAACCGATACACTTACCCTGTTGCAGGCACCGCCTGCCGGATCCTACAGGATTCGTGTCAAAAAAGGCCGTACAGCAAGCGAAACTGCTTTTTACAGCGGTACGGTTGCTTCCATGTTCCGTTCATTCCGCAACACGGGCTACGTATACGCGGCCGATCTTAACACCGGTGAACCCTTTACAAAGGCAGAAGTCCGGTTTGTAAAGGACACCAGGCCATCTTTCTCCATAGACATGGACGGATTCACACCCGTGGATGTGCGTACGGGCGAATCGTTCCGCCTGTCTCCTCCAGCACCCCTGAGAGCGGTACCGGATACTTTTGCAGTACCCCTTACCGTGCATCCCTGGGATTTCAGTTACGGCTACCCTTTCGACAAATCCACATCTGCCGCGATCTTTACAGACAGGAAATTATACAGGATGCAGGACACCCTCTTTTTCAAGGGAATCGTTACCCGTTACAGCAACAGACGGTGTGAACCGGAAACAGGAAAAAGGTATACGGTTGTCTTGCGCAACAATGCCAGTTACAGGGACACGCTGTATACCGTCGAAGTTGTGACAAACCAGTACGGATCCTTCAGCGGGTACATTCCCCCCGGGATAGTCAGGCTCAACGGAGAACACAGCCTGACCATGCCTGGCGCATCGGCTCTGATCCGGGTTGAAGAATATACCAGGCCTTCCTTTTCCATTGACCTGCTGCCTGTCAAACAGGCTTATGCCTATGGAGACACCATTATCCAGGATGGTGTAGTGGGCAATTATGCGGGATTCCCCCTGGACGGGGTTGCCGTGATTTGCCGTGTATACAGACAACCCATGTTCCGTCCCCTTTACAGGGATCCTCACTTATACCCGGCAGCAGGAGAACCCTGTAGCACCGACACATTGCTTACCGGATCCGATGGCTGGTTTCGCGCAGCCATTCCTGCGGGAAAAAATGACGAGGATAATCCCCGGGGCGAATGGCTGCAGGTGCATTTTTCTGCAACGGATCCTTCAGGAGAAACCTGGCAACAGCAAACCTTCCTTCCTGTGAGCAATCATCGCTATACCGTCCATACCCGCCTTGGTTCCGCAGGAACTGAGGCAAGGGACCGCATCTTGGTTAAGGAAAAGGGGCCCTTCCTTGCGCTGGAGGTGAAGAACAGTACCGGTCATGACCAGGAAGTTTCCGGCACTTATACCCTGTCCCGAAACCGTGTGATCCAGTACTCGGGCACCTTTACCGGAAAAGAGACTTCCCTGCCGTCCTGGTCTGCCATGGAATCCGGCCAATGGGAGCTTTCCCTGGACCTGGCCGGAGCCCCTCCGCATAAAGAGACTTTCTGGCTGGTAAGTATGCAGGACACGGTAAGTCCGGCAGACACCGCCGCTTTTTTCTGCCCACTGGATACAACCGATCCTTCCTTCCTGCTGGGAACGGTTGACCGGCAGCTCTTTGCACTGGCAGAATGGTATGTTGCCGATTCCCTCCTAAAAAAATACCACATAGTACTGCAGCCCGGAATGCGTACCTTTTCTTTTGGAGAGGCTGTTCATGAATCTTATCCCCTGGAATTAAGGCTTATTGCCATCCGGGACGGGATTTTCCATGAATTCAGACACCGCTGGGAAGAACCGCCCGGGCTGGAACCGGCCATACAATTTGTATCGCTGCGCAAGGTGGCCGGACCGTATTCACGCGAAACTTTCGGCCTTAAATTGCCTGCCATGGAAAAAGCCGAGGTGCTGGTGAGCATCTTCAACAAGAGTACAGACCGCTTCCAGCCCAACAGCTTCTCTTACCAGCCGGCACGCGCGCCATATGTTTCCATCCCATATATCCGGCATCATTTCATGCAAGCCACCACCGGATACGCAGGGGGCACCAAAGGACCTGTCATGTATAGGGCGACAAGTCCCTATATGGTTCAGGGAAACAATAAGGCCGCAGGGGAAGAAATGGCACAAGCCCGAACAGATGACAGTCATGAAAATGCCATGGCCGAGGCTCTTTCTCCTGCGCAACAGGAAGAGACACCCGTGGTCCGGAGTGATTTTGAAGAGACCCTGGCTTTCCTGCCGCACCTGGTTCCGGACAGTACCGGGTATGTTCCGGTCGCATTCCGGACAAACGGACTGCTCAGCACTTTCCGCATACTGGTGCTGGCGCATACATCAGATGGGAAAAGCATTCCGGCGGATGAAATACTGACGGTGAAAAAAGAAGTGATGGCTTTGCCGTATTTCCCGACCTATGTAAGGTCCGGGGACAGTATTTCCCTGACCTGGCGGGTGGTCAACCTGACACCGGACACATTGCAGGGCAAAGCTTATCTGAAGGCAGGCGACAAGGATAAGGCATGCCAGCCGGCCACGCTGCTCCCCTCGGCCCGCCTGTTGTTCCGGCAGGATTTCCAGGCTCCCCGGGTCCGGACGTTGCACGTGCCCCTGCTGACCCTGACAGCCGGTTTTGAAAGCCCTTCCCTCAGCGATGCGGAAACTCACACCATCCCTGTTCTTTCCATGATGGAACAGGTTACCCGGGCTCAGACAAAAACATTACAAGGAAATGGTGTGGTGACGCTTTTGAAAAAGGACAAGTCCTCAGAGGCGAACCTGGAAGTAACCACCCCGCTTTCCTCCGCTTTACAGGCACTCCCGGTTCTTTGCGAACCGGAAAGCAATAATCTTACAAGCTGGGTAGCCGCTTTTTATGCCAACAACACGGGAGCCCGCATCCTGGAACGTTTTCCCCACATCCTGGATACCCTTAGGGCCCATCCTTCAGGACAAGCTGCCGTCTTTGAAAAAAGCAACCGGACAGGAGCGCTGCTCCTGGAAGAAACGCCCTGGTCCGGTTATCCGGGACAAGAAGCTGAAAGGATGCAGCGGTTGCTGCGCCTGGCAGATCCCGCCTATGTCCGGTCATTCAATGCCCGGGCACTGGAACATTTCAGGGCATTGCAACGGCAGGATGGCGGTTTTTCCTGGTTCCCGGGTATGGAAAGTTCTTACCTGCTGACGTTACATTTCCTGGAAAAAATCGGGGATATGATAGAAAAGGAGGTCGTGGCGTATGATGATGAACCTTTATATTCCATCGTAAGGAAAGCACTCCGCTATACAGACAGCCTGTTCATCAATAACACGGATAAGGAGGTAATCCGCAATCTGGGTACTGATGTGAACTTGTACTTTTTTGTCCGGTCCGCTTTCAGACAGAAGTTCCCCCTTGGACCCGACATCATAAGAATCGCAGCCCGTTTGGCCCGGAATCCCCTGCAATCATGGAAAGGAGCATCGGTCATGGAAAAAGCATACCTGGCTGTCACCCTGGAGCGGTGGGGAGAAACAAAGGCGCTGGAATCCCTGCTTGCTTCGTTGAGGGAGTTTGCTGTCTGCGACAGCCAGATGGGTTGTCATTTTCCCAACGCCGTACCCTACGAAGGCCCCATGAGTTCACAGATGAAAGCTCATGCCCTGCTGTTGCGCATCTTCAACACGGATCCCATCCTGCGTGAGGGTATCACCCGCTGGATCCTTGACAGGAAGGAAAACAACATCTGGACCTCCCGTGCGGGAACCACAGACGTGATCCATGCCCTTCTGTATTATGGGGGCAGTGTGTCAAGCAGCCCTGCCCGGTACGAGATCCTGCAGCGTGGAACCACCTATACGGTCAGAAGCCGCACAGATGCGCTGTTGTATGTAAGTCTATACGAGCACACCACGGAAGACTTCTCGGCGGCCGCTCCTTATTCCAGCGGCCTGGAAATCAACCGGACATGGCACCGTGCTGCAGACAATGCTCCCGTCGGCGAGGGAGACACACTCCGCCCGGGAGAGCGTATCCTGGCGCGATACCACCTGAACAACGATAAAGACCGCAGTTTTGTACACTTGAAAGCTTCCAGGGCATCCTGCCTGATGCCGGAGTCTGAAACTTCAGGGTATCAAGGGAATATTTCCTGTTCATGGTTCCGGGAAGTGAAGGAAGCCTCGACACAATACTTTTTCCAAAACCTGCCCGCCGGGACTCATGTAATTGAAGAAGGTTTTTACGTGACCCGGGAGGGCGTTTTCAACCAGGGCAGCATAAGGGTACAGAGCCTCTATGCACCGCAGTACGGGGGCTTTTCTCCTGGAGGAAAGCTCTTTGTCAAAGAAAAAAGGTAAAAAAAAGTAATTATTGGAAAATTTGCATATCTTTGCTGCCCCGTTTGGGGGTCATTTTTTTATTAACCACTTAAAATCAATTGCTGACATATGGCCGAGTACCTTAATGCCCAGAAAAAGCAAGAGATTTTCGGACAGTACGGAACGTCTAATAAGGATACAGGATCTGCCGAAAGCCAGATAGCCTTATTTTCTTACCGTATCGCCCATCTTACCGAACACATGAAGTCCAACAGGAAGGACTACGGCACACAACGTGCCCTGCTCCGTTTGGTAGGTAAACGTCGCCGCCTGCTGGATTACCTTAAGGCCAACGACATTGAGCGGTACCGTAATATCCTTAAAACGCTCAATCTCCGGAAATAGCTTACAAGGCGATGGAAACACGTTGTATCCCTCGCAAACCCAACAAAGGCTGCACTCTCCGGAAGGGGAACAGCCTTTTTTTATGACTTTCTTTATTATTCCGGTTCAAATTAAAGCAATCCGGGAACCGGGATAAGCGGAATTGGATAAATTTTAACAACCCCTTACTGGAAGGGGCGGATTGCAGAAGAAAAAATACATGAATATCATTAACAAGGTCATTACCTTAGACGATGGCCGAAAGATTGAGATCGAAACCGGGAAGCTGGCCAAACAGGCAGATGGTTCCGTGGTAGTAAAAATGGGTGGAACCATGCTGCTGGCAGCTGTCACCTGTGCAAAAGAAGCTAAACCGGAAGCGGACTTCATGCCCCTGTCGGTAGACTACAAAGAAAAGTATGCAGCTGCCGGAAGGTATCCCGGAGGTTTTCTCAAGCGTGAAGGACGTCCTTCCGATTACGAGATTTTAGTATCACGCCTGATTGACAGGGCTCTGCGCCCTCTGTTCCCTGACGATTTCCACGCCGAAGTTTTCGTAAACGTTTTTCTGATTTCTGCAGAAAAACAGATCATGCCCGATGCTCTTGCCGGACTGGCAGCCTCAGCTGCCCTGGCAGTGAGTGACATTCCTTTCAACGGACCCATATCGGAAGTACGTGTGGGCAGGATTAACGGGGAATTCATCATTAATCCTTCCTTCAGCCAGCTTGAAGAGGCTGACCTGGACATCATGGTCGCAGCAACTTACGACAACATCATGATGGTGGAGGGAGAAATGAAGGAAGTCAGCGAAGCTGTGATGCTGGATGCCATCAAATTTGCACACCAGGAAATCAAAAAGCACTGCAAAGTGCAAATGGAACTGATGGAAGAAGCCGGTAAAACGGTTAAACGTGCATACAACCACGAAGATAACGACGAGGAAATCCGCAAAGCCGTAGAAACCTTCTGCTACGACCGTTGCTATGCAATTGCCCGTTCCGGAGAAGACAAACATACGCGTTCCGACGCTTTTGAAGCGCTGAAGGAAGAGTTCATGCAAACCATACCCGAAGAAGAACGCGAGGAAAAAGCCCTGATGATTTCACGCTATTACCACGATGTGGAAAAACGCGCCATGCGCCGCATGATCCTGGACGAGGGAATCCGCCTGGATGGACGCTCCACTACCGATATCCGCCCCATCTGGTGCGAAGTCGATTACCTGCCCATGGCCCACGGTTCTGCCATCTTCACCCGGGGCGAGACTCAGTCTCTTACCACGGTGACACTGGGAACAAAGCTGGATATGAAAGAAATGGACGAAGTACTCATCCAGGACACTGAACAATTTGTCCTGCATTACAACTTTCCTCCTTTCTCTACCGGGGAAGCCAAGCCCAGCCGTGGAACTGGCAGACGCGAGATCGGTCACGGGAACCTGGCTCTCCGTGCGTTGAAAGCCATGGTTCCGGTTGGCGAAGCCAATCCTTATGCCACACGCGTTGTATCTGACATTCTGGAATCCAACGGTTCCTCATCCATGGCAACCGTATGTGCCGGGACGCTGGCACTGATGGATGCCGGTGTAAAGATCAAAAAACCTGTTTCCGGGATTGCCATGGGGCTTATCACAGACCAGGGCAATAAGAAATATGCCATTCTATCCGATATTCTGGGAGATGAAGACCACCTGGGAGATATGGACTTCAAGGTAACCGGCACACGTGACGGGATCACCGCCACCCAGATGGATATCAAAGTAGACGGACTTCCTTACGAGGTCCTGGAACAGGCTTTGGAACAAGCCCGCCTGGGCAGGCTACATATCCTGAACGAGATGATGAAGACTATTTCCGAACCGCGTGCCGACTACAAACCCCATGTTCCCCGCATCGTTCAGATCACCATCCCCAATACCTTCATTGGAGCCGTTATCGGAACAGGAGGCAAGGTTATCCAGGAGATCCAGAAAAAGACCGGAACAACCATAACCATAACCGAAGAGGGTGAATTCGGGATCATTGACATTTTTGGTGAAAACAAGGAAGGCATGGATGCTGCCCTTGCCATCATCAAAGGTATCACCACAGTTCCCGAAGTCGGGGAAGTGTATACCGGGAAGGTTGTCTCTATCCTGGAATTCGGTGCTTTCGTAGAGATCCTTCCCGGCAAGGAAGGGTTGTTGCATGTTTCCGAGCTCGACTGGAAAAAAATCGACAAGGTGGAGGATGTTGTGAAAGTCGGTGAAGAAGTGACGGTAAAACTTTTGGAAGTAGACGAAAAGAATGGGAAAATGCGTCTTTCACGAAAAGCCCTTATTGAAAAGCCCGAGGGCTACGTTGAACCGGAACGCAAACCCCGTCCTTCAGGAGGTGACCGCGACCGCAACAGCCGGGGCTTCTCCCGTGGCAATGACCGCGGTAATTCGCGGGGCCGCGGCGGAGACCGCCACAGGTAGGTATTCTGACCGGTTATTAACGCCAAACCGGCTTTGCTGCACATGAAAAGTGCGCAAAGCCGGTTTTTCATAAGCCAAGGCTCTCACTTCCTGTTGTCGTTGCACCATAAAGAACGGAGAGCTTTTTTGTTTACGCCGAGGCTCTCCGTTCTTTTTGGTGCAGCTGACCCTGCCATTGAGCAGTACTCCTGCTCAAACAACCGCCTGGTGGTCTTTCAAGTCGCTGCGTCCTGTTTCTGCAATTGTAAGGCGTCGCTGTAGCCATTAAAACAACCGGGAGCCTTAAAGCGCGGAACACATATTGAATTCCAGCAAGCCGCCGGCCATGATGTCTCTGTAATCTATGTAGAATTTGTCATAGGGCCGGCCGTTCAGCCGGATGTTTCTGATAAGGTGGTTTTCCGGACCGTTGTCATGTGCCACTATGGTGAACGTTTTCCCGTCCCTTACCCGGATGACCGCCTTATCCATCAGGGGAGAGCCAAACACATAGCGGCCGCCGGCCGGTTCCACCTGGTAGAATCCAAGGGCCGAGAGAATGTACCAGGCAGACATTTGTCCTGCATCCTCGTTCCCGCAAAGACCGTCCGGTGCATTGTGGTACATGGTGGTAAGTATCTGCCGAACCCGCTTTGCCGTCTTGTCCGGCTGCCCGGCAAAGGCATACATGTAGGGGATATGGTGTCCCGGTTCATTTCCGTGGGCGTATTGCCCTATCAGGCCCGTGATGTCGGGAGAGGCTTCCTCTCCCAGGTCTCCCTCGGCCAGGAACAGCGAATCGAGTTTATTCACAAATGGTTCCGGACCTCCAAAAAGCGTAATGAGGCCGGGGATGTCGTGAGGCACCAGCCAGGTGTACTGCCAGGCGTTGCCCTCTGTATAATCATCTTCCCGGTGGGATGAACGGAAGGGTGAAAATGGTTCCCGGAACTCCCCGGATGCGGAACGGGCACGCATAAACCCGCTGAGCGGATGGAACAGATGTTCGTATGCTTTGCTGCGCCGGGTATACTCATTTTCCGTCAGGGTGTCTCCCGCCATGCGGGCCACCTGCGCCACACACCAGTCTGCCAGGGCATACTCCAGGGTTTTAGCCACCGTTTCGTGCCCCGGGTCCATATCAAAGGGAATGTAACCGTATTCACGGTACAGGTCCATGCCGCGCTCTTCTCTGAGGGCCGATTCTTTCATGGCTTCAAGGGCCTGCAGGGGGTCGTTCGCGTACCCTTTCAATACCATGTCGGCAAGGACAGGAATACCCGGGTTTCCCACCATGCAATCCGTTTCATTGCCCACAAGGTGCCATACGGGCAATTTCCCCTGCTGCCGGTAAATATCCAGCATGGTCCGGACATAATCACCCATTTTTTCAGGATGGATGATCGTGGCCAGCGGATGGGCCGCACGGTAGGTGTCCCATAGCGAGAGAGTGGTATATCTGGCAAAACCATCCGGCAGGCCGGCATCACAGAACAGGGACGGAGCAATCATGGTATGGTACAGGGCTGTATAAAAAACAACTTTATCATCCGGATTGTCCGTTATGTAGTTTATTTTAGATAATTCGCGGTTCCAGGCCTTATCGGCTGCCCTGATTACAGCCCTGAAGTTCCACCATGGCAGTTCATGTTCCATGTTTTCTGCTGCTTTTTCCATAGATATGGGTGACAGGGCGACTTTGACCAGTACCTCCCCGTTCCGGGGAACGTCAAGCCACACCTTTGCATACGCTTTGCGCGCAGTAATGCTGTTTCCGCCGGAAGGCCGCGACTCTTCAAAGAATTCCGCTTCCAGGATGGGTACAGAAAACTCGGCATAGAAAAAGATTTCCTGGTGACGTGCCCAGCCTGTCGATATCCTGTATCCTTTCACCACCCTGCCCCCGTCCCACTGCAGGTGCCCTTCTGCCGGACTGTCCCAGCCTATGCCGTGTTCCAGGTCGATGACCACGCACTTGCGTCGGTCATCGTCAGGGAAGGTATAGCGGTGAAAGGCGACCCTGGATGTCGATGTCATCTCGGCCCGGATACCGCTACCATCCAGAAGTACGGAATAATACCCCGGGCGGACTGTTTCATTGTCATGGGAAAATCGGGAAACCAGCCCTTTGCGGTTTGTTTCCACATCCCCTGCAACAGGCATCAGGGATATGTCACCCAGGTCTCCTATGCCCGTACCGCTCAGATGCATCTGAGCAAAGCCGATGATGGTGGAATCCGAATAGTGGTAACCTGAACACCAGTCCCATCCGGTGTTGTATTGCACGGGACCGGCCTGGACCATGCCAAAAGGAACACCGGCGCCGACAAACACGTGACCGTGCCCTCCGCTGCCAATCAATGGATTGACATATTGCGTGAATGATCTGCCGCAGGAAGTAATTAGAACAACTGCGCCTGCGAGGAAAGCCGCCGTTCCTGGAAATGTTTTTTTCATTCAGGTAATATTTTCACTAAGATAGGTATTTTGTCTTTCTTCATTTTTAGATAACTTTACATAATTTATGTCATTCAAGTCATCGTACGTTATGAAGTTATATGTCTCTGCCCTTTTGGGATTATTGGTTTTGGTCATGGCCGGATGTGAACCAGACACCACATATACCAAAAAACCGGGCAACTACCCGGGTGATCCGGCCCAGGATAATGCTCCTGTACTGTCAGCAGATAAGGAGAATTACAGGAACATTGCCCTGAACCGAATGACCATTCATTCCTCTTCTTACGATTATAACCTCACAGGACAGCTGGTATCCGACGGGATAAAATCTGCGACACCCCCCTCGTGGATCAATGTGAGCTGTCATAAGGGTGATCTGCAAAAACGGGAAAAAGAGTGGCTTTTTGACGGTAAGCCGGATTCCAAATACAGGATGTCGGGAGAAGAAGTGTTCATACAGCTGGAGTTGTCAGGAAGCGTACCTGTTGTCACCTCCATGGAACTGATCGGTTCTGTGACCTACAACAAGGAAAAGGCCGGAAATTACCAGGTAGCCTTATATGCATCCATGGACGGGGAATCATGGGAACTGATCAAAAAAGAACAGGGATGGGGTTTCCCGGGAACTGAAAAGCCGAATCCCTATGCCCAATGGGCCCACTTGCTCAAACCCGCGGCCCCTCAGGGTCCGCAACCCTCTTTCACTTTTTCTTATGCACCCCCGGCATCGGAACGCAACATCAGGCAGTCATACCCATTCAACGAACCGGTCCAATACCGCTTTTATAAAGTGGCTTTCCGCGTACCGGGAGCCAAAGATTGGGCTTTTTCGGATTGGGATTTTTATAGGAAAAGTCAATTGTTGGTCATCACTCCATCTATTGATTTCAAAAGTGCCTGGATGAGTGCCGGGACAGGCAGGGAGTGGTTGATGGTCGATTTCGGTGCCCCTTCGGTCATAGACAGTGTGGCCCTGCATTGGATCAACAAAGCAGTTGCCGGAACCATTGAAGTATCGGGTGATAAGGAAAAATGGGATGTGGTTGCGCAATTGCCGGGCACAGATGATTCCGTAGATATCATCACCCTGGATACTCCTGCCCGGGGCCGGTACCTTAAAGTGAACATGGAATCATCTGCAAACGGTAAACGCTACATAATGAGCGAACTGGAAGCTTTTGGAACCGGGGCCCTCAGGGCAGTGCCCAAACCCAGGGAACTCCCCACCCCGGACCGAATCACCCTCAATGGAGGTGACTGGAGGTTGCAGCGACTGTCCCTTGTTCCGGAAAAAGGTTATGTCATTTCACGAAAAGATTACCAGGGAGCGGAAACGTGGCCCATAGCCACCGTACCGGGGACAGTGCTTTCAAGCTACCTGAACATGGGGGCCCTTCCGGATCCGAACTATGGTGACAACCAGCTGCAGATCTCCGAATCTTTTTTCCGTGAAGACTTCTGGTACCGGACCGAATTTTTCGTTCCCGAGGATTTCAAGAAGGATGAGCTGTTCCTGCATTTTGACGGGATCAACTGGGTAGCTGTTGTATTCCTGAACGGGGAACGTATTGGAAGGATAAACGGGGCCTTTACACGGGCAAAATTCAATATCACTAACAAGATCATTCCAGGAGCATCCAATGTGTTGGCTGTGACCATAATAGACAACAGGAACTTTGGGGCGGTCAAGGAGCAGAACGCAGTGAGCCCCGACCAGAACGGAGGCGTCCTGGGGGCTGACAATCCCACATTCCATGCCTCTGTGGGCTGGGACTGGATACCGACCATCCGTGGAAGAAACATGGGTATCTGGAATGATGTGTTCCTGACTACAACAGGATCTGTAAGCATTGAAGATCCCTTTGTGCAAACGTTCCTGCCCCTGCCCGACACCACCCGGGCTACCATCCGCATAGAAGCCACATTGCAAAATCATAAGGAAATATTTCTCCTGGGAACCCTGGAAGGTTCCTACGGTCACATTCCTTTCAATCTGGAGGTAGGGCTGGAGCCGGGAGAGATCCGTACCGTTTCCACGGAGATAAGCCTTGAAAACCCCAGGTTATGGTGGCCAAAAGGGTATGGGGCCCCCAACCTGTATCCTGTTGACATGACTTTCAATATCGGGGGAACTGTTTCCGACAGCCTTTCATTCCTTTCCGGCGTGAGACAGGTAGACTTTGATGAAAACAACGGGATCCTTTCCCTGTACATAAACGGGCGCCGTTTCATAGGACGCGGTGGCAACTGGGGCTTCTCCGAATCCAACCTCAACTACAGGGCCAGGGAATACGATATAGCCGTGGCATACCATGCCGATATGAATTTCACCATGATCCGAAACTGGGTGGGACAGACAGGGGACGATGAATTTTATGAAGCCTGCGACCGGCACGGCATCATGGTCTGGCAAGACTTCTGGCTGGCCAATCCCTGGGACGGCCCTGACCCTGTCAGCACAAGAATGTTCATGCAGAATGCCAACGATTTGGTCCGCCGCATCCGGAACCACCCCTGTATTGCCCTATATGTGGGCCGGAACGAAGGATATCCTCCCAAAGAACTGGACGATGCCCTGCGTGAAATGATCCCGCAACTGCATCCCGGGATCCATTACATCTCCCACTCCTCGGAAGGCGTGGTCAGCGGGGGAGGTCCTTACCGGGCCCTCCCGGTGCGGGATTATTACCTGCTGTACGGTAAAGACCGCATGCACAGTGAACGGGGCATGCCAAACGTCATGAATTACGAAAGTATCCTGCAGACCATCCCGGAGGAACACTTGTGGCCACACAACGATATGTGGGGACTGCATGATTTCTGCCTGGAAGGAGCCCAGGGAGCCGCATCGTATCTGGAAATGGTGGAAAAAGCCTTTGGTCCTTCAGAAAACGCGGAACAGTTCAGCCAATATGCCCAATGGATCAATTACGATGGTTACAGGGGCATATTTGAGGGAAGGAGCGAGTTCAGGCGCGGCATGTTATTGTGGATGAGCCACCCGGCCTGGCCTTCCATGGTATGGCAGACTTACGATTATTTCTTTGACCCCACGGCAGCCTACTTTGGCTGCAAAAAAGCCTCGGAACCGCTTCATATTCAATGGAACCCTGTATACCATGACATAGAGGTGGTCAACCTGCACGCCGGATTGCATGAAGGTATCAGGGCCCATGCCCAAATAATCAATACCGATGGTTCCGTTCAATGGGAAAAAGACACGCTGGTGAACAGTAATGAGGACAGCACCGTAAAATGCTTCCGCCTGGAGTTTCCACAAACCCTGAGCGATGTGCATTTCATAAAGCTCACTCTATATGGGAATGATCGCATCCTTTCTGAAAACTTTTACTGGAGGGGGCTCGAGGAAGGAAACCTGAAAGCCCTGCACAACCTTCCCAAAGTCAGTCTGGACAGCAAAACAAAACGTGAAAAAGCCGGAGACCAGTGGAAATTGACCACCACCCTGGTGAACACCTCAGAGACCCCTTGCCTGATGGTGCGCCTGAAAGTGACCGGCAACAAGAACGGTGAAAGGATCCTTCCCGTGTTCTTCAGCGACAATTACGTTTCTCTGATGCCAGGCGAGTCCAGGACCATCACCATGACCCTGAAAAACCAGGATACAAGGGGGGAAAAACCTATTGTTGCATTATCCGGATTCAATTATGAAGAATAAGTCCATCCTGCTTTTGTGGCTATTTGTTCTTTCAGGCTGCAGCGGTGATTCCGGGTTGCAGTTGTGGTATGACAAGCCTGCTGAAATATGGGAGGCCACCCTGCCCCTGGGCAACGGGCGCCTGGGCATGATGCCCGACGGGAATCCCCTGCAGGAAACCATAGTTCTCAATGAGATCACCTTGTGGTCCGGGTCGGAGCAGGACGCGACCAATCCGGCTGCCCTGGAATCCCTGCCCCGCATACGCGCATTGTTGCTGGAAGGAAAAAACCACCTGGCACAGGAGCTGATGTATGAAACATTTGTATGCGGCGGGGAAGGATCAGGACGCGGAGGGGGGGCCGGTGTTCCCTTTGGCTGTTACCAGGTACTGGGAAATCTCCGGTTGGAATTCAATGATAAGAGCAAGCCTGAAAAGAATTACCGCAGGAACCTGGACCTGGAAAAAGCCATAGCCCGCACCGGGTATAAAGGAAACAGGCGGGAATATTTCACTTCCTTTAGCCATGACGTGGGTGTGGTCAGGATTAAACCCGGAAGAAAATCCCATACTGTCATCCGCCTGGACCGTCCGGAACGGTTTGCCACAGCCATGGAAAACGACCGCCTTGTCATGCAGGGCGTCCTCAGCAGCGGGGTGGAAGGACAGGATGGCATGCGTTACGTGGTGAAAGTGGGTGTGAACCACTCCGGGGGCCGTGTACGCTTTGAAGGAGACAGCATTGTGCTTGATGGCGTGCGTAAGGCAACCCTGATCGTGTCTGCTGCCACCAGTTATTTTCATGCAGACCCCGAAATCCACTGCGACACCCTGCTGGAAAAAGCCCTGGCCGTCAAATACAGGCATTTACGTAAAAAACACAAAAGAGCTTACCAGTCTCTTTTCGAAAGGGTCTACCTCCATCTCGGGCCACAGAAAAACGCCTCACCCCTGCCCACGGATCTGAGGCTGGCCGCCTACCAGGATCAACCCGACCCGGGCCTGGATGCCCTCTATTATCAATTTGGACGTTACCTGCTCATCTCCTCTACCCGTCCGGGACAGCTTCCCCCCAACCTGCAGGGCCTCTGGGCCAACTCCATCCAGACACCCTGGAACGGGGACTACCACCTGAACATAAACCTGCAAATGAACCACTGGCTGGCCGAGCCGGGGAACCTTGCCGAGTTGCACCTGCCGCTGATTGACTTTACCAAAGCCATAGTGCCTTCCGGGCAGACCACCGCAAGGTTATTTTACGGAGCCGATGGATGGACAGCACATGTGATCTGCAATCCCTGGCATTTCACCGCCCCCGGGGAACATCCTTCCTGGGGTGCGACCAATACCGGAGGCGCCTGGTTGTGCCAGCACTTGTGGACCCATTACCTGTACAATCCGGACAAGGAATACCTCCAGGAGGTCTATCCGGTGATGAAAGGGGCTTGCGAATTTTTTCTCTCCTCCATGATCCGCGAACCTTCCCAAGGATGGCTGGTCACTGCACCCACCACTTCGCCTGAAAATGAATTTTTCATGCCCGACGGGATCACAAGAGCTAGCGTTTGCATGGGGTCCACCATGGACAACCAGCTGGTCAGGGAATTGTACACCAACACCATCAAGGCTTCGGAAGTGCTGGACCTTGACCCGGGGTTCCGTGAAAGGCTCAGGGAGGCCCTGGAAGACCTGCCCCCCCACAAGATCAGCCCGGATGGATACCTGCAGGAATGGCTGGAAGATTACCGGGAGACAGAGCCGCAACACCGCCACGTGTCACATCTTTACGGACTGCACCCCGGAAACCAGATTACCCCTGAGACCACACCCGATCTTGCCAATGCCTGCAGGGCCACCCTGGAACGTCGCGGGGACGGGGGAACAGGCTGGTCACGCGCCTGGAAAATCAATTTCTGGGCCCGCCTGGGTGACGGAGACCGGGCCCATCGCCTGCTGAGGAACCTGCTGGCTCCGGAAAGCACCTATCCCAATCTTTTCTGTACCCATCCGCCGTTCCAGATAGACGGCAATTTCGGAGGGGCCTCGGGAATTACAGAAATGCTGCTGCAAAGCCACAGCGGTTTCATCGACCTGTTGCCGGCCCTGCCCGGGATCTGGTCCGGCGGTTTTTTCAAAGGGATGAAAGCACAGGGGAATGCAGTCGTATCCTGCTGGTGGAAGAACGGAAAAGTGAAAAAAGTCATCCTTGAAGCGCCCGATGGCGGGACCTATCTGGTACGGGCAAATGACGTGCAAATCAGCGTAACCCTGTCACCAGGTGAAAAAAAGCGTCTTCGCTTTCACCGGGAAAAAAAGATATCCGCACAGGAATGACCCATCCCGGGATCCCGCTCCCGGCCAGACGCACGGCATCCTTGGCTGTAGTGATCAATTGCCAGGACGGATTCCTGTCTAGCAGCTCAAGCATGCGGGCAATATCTTTACCGGTAAATCTGTGGTGATCCGGAAATTCCAGATGGCGTGCCAGGAGAAAGTGTTGCTGTACATGCTCCTTCAGCGCTCGGGCATTGGCAATGCCTGTCACCAGCAGCACAGGAGAACCTGCATGCGGCAAGGTCCGGGGATTGTGCAGGGGAAGCAGCGACCCATACGACATAAAGGTGTAGAAAACAGGAATACCTGTGTGCCGGTCCCCGATTTTTTCACATCCGGCCATGGATCCCGGACAGTGTGTATAGACGATGCAATCTGCCCTGCCTGCTGCAGACGGCAGGTCCCGTAACCGGCCAAAGGGCAGCAGGATATCCCGTGCAAAAGGCCTTGCATGATCCGACATGAGTATGTTTTTCCCGGCCCGTATCCGCCTGTGCTGGAATGCATCATCCAGGATGATCCAGGGGTCGTGCGGATGATCTACCACCAGGCGCCTGATCCCCTCTGCCCGGTCTTCACAAACGGCCACTACCGCCCCGGGAACCTGTCTTTTGATCTGTAGGGGCTCATCACCTGTTTCCATGCTGGACGCGTTTAGTTCCACATAACGGAATCCACGGGTTTTACGGCCATAGCCCCTGGACAGGACCAGGGGCTGTTTGCCCTTTTCCAGCAACCTCCCTGCAAGGTATTCTGTCATGGGTGTCTTGCCCGTCCCTCCAGCGGTGATATTGCCCACACAGATGACAGGGACATCAAAGGCATAGGACCGGAAGAGCCCCCTATCGTAAAGCAGGTGTCTCAGGGCCAATACCCATGCATAGGGTGAAAGCCATTGAAGGTATGATCCTGTCATCCCCATTTTTCTGCAATAGTATCCAGGATGCCGAACAACGCCTGCGGATCGTTTTCCGTTACCAGCTGCAACCGGACCGGTTTGAAATCGGACAGGCCTTTGAAATAACTGTTCAGATGGCGCCGCATTTCCAGCACTCCCACCCTTTCCCCTTTCACTTCCAGAGACCTGGCAAGATGCCGTTTAGCCAGTGCCACGCGCTCGCTCACGCCCATTGGCGGAAGCAGTTCGCCGGTCTGCAGATAATGGCGGATCTCCCGGAATAGCCAGGGATGCCCGAAACTGGCCCGGCCAATCATGATGCCATCCACACCATACCTGTCAAAAGCCTCCCGGGCCTGCAGGGGCGTGCAGATATCCCCGTTCCCGATGACGGGTATGTGCATGCGTGGATTGGCCTTCACGGCGCCAATGGGTGCCCAGTCCGCCTCCCCCTTGTACATCTGCGTGCCAGTCCTTCCATGAATGGTGAGGGCGGCGATGCCTGCGTCCTGCAAAGCCTCGGCAAGGTCTTCAATGATGACCGATTCATGGTCCCAACCCAGGCGGGTCTTGACCGTTACGGGGACTTTCACCGACTGCACCAGGCGCCTGGTAATATCCACCATGCCTTCAGGATCGCGGAGCCACCCGCAGCCCGCCCCCCGCCGGGCGATCTTGTGCTTGGGGCAGCCAAAATTGATATCTATCACATCCGGGGCTGCTTCCTCTGCAATGCGGGCAGCCTGTAGCAACACATCCGGAACGTGTCCGTATATTTGTATCCCTATGGGTCTTTCACTGTCCGATATCAACAGTTTGTCACGGCTTTTGTATGCATCACGTATCAGGCCGTCTGCCGAAACAAATTCGGTATACATCATGTCTGCCCCGTATTCCTTGCACACAAAACGGAACGAAGCATCTGTCACATCTTCCATCGGGGCAAGGAAAAGCGGTTCTTTCCCCAGGTCAATTGTTGCGATCTTCATATGACAAAGATAATTTTTTCTACTTTTGCAGTCGTATGAAAAATATCAAAACAATAGGAGTCCTCACATCCGGAGGAGACGCTCCCGGAATGAATGCCGCCATAAGGGCCGTTGTAAGGACATCCACATATCACGGATGCAGTGTTGTCGGGATACAACGCGGATTCACCGGCCTTTTGCAAAACCTGTTCATACCGCTGCAAAACCATTCAGTTGCCCAGAAGATATCACTGGGGGGCACTTTCCTTAAATCTTCACGCTGTCCCGAGTTCAAATCCGCAGAAACACGTTCTGTCGCATGGCAGAACATGCAGCAACAGGGAATCGATTCCCTGGTCGTCATAGGCGGAGATGGTTCCTTCAGGGGTGCCGAGCTGCTTGTCAATGAATTTGGACTCCCTGTTGTAGGGATCCCCGGTACCATAGACAACGACATATATGGCACCGATTACACCATAGGATTTGATACCGCAGTCAACACAGCCGTACAGGCCGTGGATAAATTACGCGACACGGCAGACTCGCACAACATGGTGTTCTTTGTCGAGGTAATGGGCCGGGATGCGGGATTCATAGCACTGAGCACCTCCATTTCGACCGGGGCAGAAGCAACCCTTATCCCCGAGCTTCAGACAGACATAGACAAACTCTGTGAATACCTGGAACTGGAACGCCGTAAAAACAAGACTTCCGGTATTATCATCGTGGCAGAAGGTCATGAGCAGGGCAGTGCAACCCAGGTAGCGGCCAAAGTCAAAGAACGGCTTCCCGCATACGAAACCCGGGTCACCACGCTGGGCCATGTGCAAAGGGGCGGCTCCCCCACTGCCAACGACCGCATACTGGCCAGCATCCTGGGACATGATGCCGTAGTCGCCCTGCTGGAAGGAAAAACAGGGGTGATGGTCGGGCAGGTCAACAACCAGACGGTGTTCACTCCTTTCCAGGAAGCTTATTCACGGCATAGTGCAATAAACAAACGCTGGGTGGATATTGCTTACATATTATCGCTTTGATTTCTGGAAAAAAGTAGTATCTTTGCAGCCCCTTTAAATTCAGGGATTGCAATTTTATTATACAATTATTCTAAAAATCAACCAGGTGAACACATTATCCTACAAGACCGTAAGCGCCAATAAAGCCTCTGTTACCAAAGAGTGGGTGGTATTGGACGCTACCGATCAGGTGTTGGGACGTCTTGCCGTCAAAGCAGCCACTTTGTTGCGGGGCAAGCACAAACCCAATTTTACCCCCCACGTGGACTGTGGTGATAACGTCATTATCATCAATGCAGACAAGGTCCGCCTGACCGGGAACAAACTGGACGAGAAAACGTATGTCCGGCACTCCGGATACCCTGGCGGTCAACGCAGTGAAACAGCCAAAGAGCTGCTCAAGCGTAAACCGCTTGCCCTTGTGGAACAAGCCATAAAAGGCATGCTCCCCAAAACTCGCCTCGGCTCTGAGCTTTTCCGCAACCTGTATGTATATCAGGGTCCGGAACATCCTCACCAGGCGCAGCAACCAAAACTTATCAATCTAAACGAAAACTAAACAGAGCATGGAAGTCATCAACGCCCTTGGAAGAAGAAAATCAGCCGTTGCTCGCATTTACGTTCAAACCGGAAAAGGGAACATCATTGTCAATGATCGTGCTTTTGAAGACTATTTTAAGGAAGGCACCCTCCAGTACATTGCCAGGCAGGCCCTGGAACTGACAGGAACCACCTCCCAGTATGACATCAAGGTCATCCTGGACGGAGGCGGTGTTAAGGGACAGGCAGAGGCTTTACGCCTGGCTATTGCCCGCGCCTTGTGCAAAATTGATTCCGAAGCCTATCGTGGTGTTCTCAAGTCTAACGGGATGCTCACCCGCGATGCACGCGCGGTGGAACGCAAGAAACCCGGAAAGCCCGGTGCACGTAAACGCTTCCAATTCAGCAAACGTTAATTCGCTGGTTTGCCAATGCACGTCAACTGTAAAAACAACTGTGATCAATTATTTGCTGCCAGTGGTTTCGGTTGCCGCGGAAAATTAAAGCGGATTGTCAGCGACACTACCCTTTAATTGCTACAAAGAGAAAAAAACTAATTTTTAAAAACCATAACAATGCCAAGAACAAATTTCCAGGAACTTCTTGATGCAGGAGTACATTTTGGCCACCTCAAACGTAAGTGGAATCCTAAAATGGCCCCTTATATATTCATGGAGAAAAACGGGATCCATATCATTGACCTGCACAAAACTATCGTTAAAATAGAAGAAGCTGCCAGTGTTGCAAAACAACTGGCCAAAGCCGGCAGGAAAATCCTGTTTGTCGCCACCAAGAAACAAGCCAAAGACATAGTGGCAGAAGCCGCCAAAGAGATTAACATGCCTTATGTCACGGAACGCTGGCCGGGCGGAATGCTCACCAACTTTCCCACCATTCGCAAAGCCGTCAAAAAAATGAACACCATTGATAAAATGATGATAGACGGCACTTTTGAAACTCTTGCAAAGCGTGAACGCCTGCAGGTTACCCGCCAGCGTGCCAAACTGGAAAAGAACCTCGGGTCTATCGCTGATCTGAACCGTTTACCTGCTGCTGTTTTTGTAGTGGATATCCAGAAAGAGGTAAACGCAGTCAAAGAGGCTACCCGTTTGAATATTCCGGTTATCGCCATGGTTGATACATGTTGCGATCCTACACCCATTGATTTTGTGATTCCGGCAAACGATGATGCTGCCAAATCCATTGCACTTGTCATTAACATTATCAAACAGGCCATAAACGAGGGACTGGAAGAGCGCAAAATGGAAAAGGACAAGGA
>Ga0209097_10000064_pt1 | contig 132230 bp, 114 predicted proteins | sample AD_UKC052_MetaG_FD_184419 | JGI IMG/M metagenome (GOLD analysis project Ga0209097, IMG submission 184419) | Active sludge microbial communities of municipal wastewater-treating anaerobic digesters from USA - AD_UKC052_MetaG (SPAdes) (version 2) | ecosystem: Engineered > Bioreactor > Anaerobic...
GTTTTGCTTCCGGCTTCCTCCTGACCTTACCTCGCGATAACGCCATTGCCTTCCGCTAATGGTTGGTGCAACCTCCTCCATTTGGGACTTTCACCCTATAGTCAACGCCCATGCTGGGCGCACAAAAAAAGGAAAAGCTTTCAGCTTTTCCTTGTCCACATGCCCCATTGGCGCATAATTACAGATTCTTCACCAGCCGGAATGCTGGGTTATACGGCCTTTCTATCACCGCGCACCAGCTTTTCAGCGCGCGCCTTGATGTCCAGCATGCACTTGCGCATCATGATCATATCGCAAAACTCCAGCAGCAGGTTGAAAAAAGCCTGCGGAAAACCCCAGCGGTATTTGCTGCGCACCCGCGTGATCAGGCGGGTGCGGCCCTTGCCATCCGGGTAGAACCCCCAGGCCCAGGTAGTGTCGCCAGCAAGGTCACCCCACAAAATCCAACGGTCTTTCTCATAGGCCTTCACATAAAGCCCGTTTTTGCCGTCCGGGCTCATGGGAATCAGCTGACCGGGGAAAATTTGCTGCAATTCCGGCATCAGGCTTTCTGCACTGGGCCGGCCCAGGTTGTCCAACAGGTCGTAGCTGTACCAGCCCGCACGTGGGGTAACGCCCATTTGAATGATCCAGGGGTAAATGGCCTGCGCCGGGGCTTCAACGGTCACCGCGCGGGTGGCATTAAAAGACGGCGCCGCCACCACTTCATCCCCCGGCATGGAACGGGCCAGTTCTTCAGCCGTGGCGCCCCAATGCAGCTGCCAGGGGCGCAGCCAGAGCAGATAAACCGCCCCCAGAAGGAGGATGGCCAGCAGAATAATCCCAATCTCCACAACAGGCCTTCTTTCAGCGCGCCAGCAGCGGCACCAGCACGCCCAAAATAAGTCCCACTGCCAGGTTCCAGACAATTTTATCGCCCGGCAGGGGTTGTTTGCTGATCAGGGCCAGCAGGCTGAACAGCAGAGTTGCGCCAAAAGCCAAATAGTTATACACCGGCAGGTGCAGCCAGCCAAATATCAATCCGGCCAGGGCGCCAAAAATGAAAGCCATGACCACAAAACAGGCCACAATCACCGCCAGCACCTGTCCCTGCGGCGCCTGGGCAATCAATTTGTTTTCCTTGCCAAAAAAATCTGCCAGAGCTCTTCCGCGCGCCAGGGCATAGATGGACAGCACGGCAGCCAGGGGAATGGCCGCCACCAGACCGGCTACAACAGGTTCCATTTTTAACTCCTTTTGTGTGGCAAAATCATCCCTCGGTCATGCCAAACAGGCGCCGCATGCCTGCTTTGAGGGTTTCCGGCGGCAGGGCCAGCCACTGCTGGCCATAGACCAGGTTCATACCGTTGAACATGCCAAAGAACATCATCGTCAGCGCCAGCGGGTCCAGCTCTGCTGGAATGACGCCTTCCGTCTGGCCCTGGGTGAGAATGGCCAGCAGCGATTGGGTGTAGCCCCACCCCACCTGTTCCATATTTATCCCCAGGCGGGCAAACATATCCTCATTGCTGTGCCCCATCAAAGAGATCATGATGGCGGTGAACTCCCTGCCGCTGCGGGCATAATCGAGCAGGCCATCGAGCAGGGCTTCCAGCTTCTGGCGCGCGTTTCCCTCGCCCGCCGCTGCCCGCGCCATCACCTGCCCCAGGGTTTCAAAGGCTTCGCTCATCACCGCCCTGAGCAGATCTTCCTTGCTGGAAAAATACCAGTAGATGTTACCCTGGCTCATCCCGGCAGCGCGGGCAATATCGGCAATATGTACCTGAAAATAGCCGGTTTCAGCGAAACATTTGCGCGCTGCCGCCAGCAGAATGCCCCGGCTGCGCAGGCGCATTTCTTCGCTCATTTCTTTACTGCGAGGGGACACGTCTTTTTCTCCTTTATTGACTGAATGCTCACTCAATAAATGGATTATATCACTGAATGAGCGCTCAGTCAATAAGCAAAAGACTCCAATGTGCCGTCACGCCCTGCCCTTCTCGTTTGCGGTTATAATCAATTTAATATCTGCCATGAGTCTCACTTACCTGATCTATTTTTACCCCATCTGGTTCAGCGCCTTGATTTCAGCCATCATGGCCGTCTACGCCTGGCGCCGCCGTGAAGTGGCCGGCGCGCAGGTGTTCGCTGTCTTTCTCCTCGATGTTGCGGCCTGGTCTGTGCTCACCGGTCTGCTGGAACTGAGCCGCTCTCCCGAAATTGCCCTGATCTTTTATAAACTGCGCTATATCGGCATCGCCACGGTGCCGGTTCTCCTCTTGATTTTCTGTCTTCAGTTTTTCCAGCGGCAACAGCGTTTTCCTTTGTGGGCCATCCTGTTGCTATTTGCCTTTCCCATTGCCACCGAGGTGGTCATCTGGTGCCGTTTTGACTGGTTTGTGGAACAGGTCACCTTCAAAGTGGTGGACGGGCTGACGCTGATTAAACAAGATACCGTCGCCCCCTGGTTTCTCGTCCACATGCTCTATTCCCAGGTGGTTTCATTTTCCGTTCTCATCCTCCTCGGCTTTGAAATCCTTCGCGCCAGTCACATCTACCGCTGGCAGGCCGTTGCCTTGCTGGCCTCCGCCATTCCGCCCATTGTGGTCGCCGCCTTTATGGCCACTTTCGTCAATCCCTCTTTTGCCCACCTGGTCCCGGTCACCTTTTTCCTGACCGGCATCATCACCGGCTGGGCTCTGTTCCGCTACCGCCTGCTGGATCTGGTGCCGGCGGCTCAGGATATGCTGATCGGCCTGATGAGCGACGGCCTGCTGGTGTTCGACAGCCGGCGGCGCATTGTTGAAATCAACCCGGCCGCCGAAGCCCTGCTCGACCTCAGCGCCGCCCGCGCCATTGGCAAAACCCCGGCGCAGCTGCCCACCCCGGCTGACAGCCTGCTGGAACGCTTCCTGGCGCTGCCCGATGGGCGCAGTGAAACCAGCATCGGCGCCGGTGAAGCCCTGCGTCACCTGGATGTGCGCCTGACCACCATCCAGGATGCCCGCGGTCAGGCTTCCGGCCGCCTGCTGGTGCTGCGCGATATTACTGACCTGACCAACGCCATGCAGCGTCTCGAAAACCAGCTTTTCGAAATTCAGGCCCTGCAGGAAGAATTAAAAGAACAGACCATCCGCGATCCACTGACCAACCTCTTCAACCGCCGCTATCTCGATGAAACGGTCGAGCGTGAGCTGGCCCGCGCGCAGCGCGAAAAATATCCGGTCAGCATGGCCATGATCGACATCGACCATTTCAAGCACACCAACGACACGTACGGGCACCCCGCCGGCGACATTGTGCTGCAAACCCTGGCCGATTTTCTCGCGCGCCACACCCGCCAGGTGGATATGGTTTGCCGCATGGGCGGCGAGGAATTTCTGGTGGTGCTGCCCAATGCATCGCGAAAGTTCACCCGTCAGCGCGCTGAAGAATGGCGCCAGGCCATTCAGGATACCGCCATTTCCCTTCAAAACGCGCAAATTCACATCACCGTTTCCATCGGCATCGCCAGTTATCCGCAGGACGGCGCCAGCGCGCAGAGCGTGATCTCGGCGGCGGATGCAGCCCTATATCTTGCCAAGTCGGGCGGGCGCAACCGGGTGGAATTAAGCCCTGAAAAGCCGCCCGTGCCGCAGAGCCAGGATCACCCCGGTTAAAACAGCACAGGCGGGCCTTATCGCCCGCCTGTTTGCTGGCAGCCCCACTGCGTTAATGGGCCGGCCGCCGGCCAAAGGCTTCGTTCACGTCCGTCCAGGTCATCAGCGCCTGGTAGGTGCGCTGGTCCACCGGAGAAAGCCCGCCAATCATCTCAGGGGTAAAAAGGGAATAAGTGCGCAGGTGGTGCAGGCGCTGTTCAATCACCTGCACAGCACTTTCATCCGTCTCCCAATTCAACCCATCAAAGCGGGTTAAATCCAGAACCGACGAATAACGCCGCAGGGTTTTCAAGCCTTCCAGGTTGAAATACCCCTCAAAATAGGTCAAAACCAGTTCGCGCAGGCTGCGGTAAACCGGCTCGCGCGCTCGCAGGCTCACATAGTTGGATTTGGCCACCGCCCCCCAATACCGGCCCACCCGGTAAAGCGCCAGAATATGATCGTCGTCCGTGCCTGGTTCCGGCCACAGGTTGATCAGCAGAGGCTGAAAACCCGCCCGGCGCAGGGCCGCCGCTGCCAGCAGCGCCCCGTCATAACAGTGGCACTGCCCGTCGCGCAGCACATCCAGAGGGCAGCGGTTGCGCTCCTCAGCGATATAGGGAATGCTGTCCAAAAAGGCCTGAATCTGGACCGGGGTTTTCAGCCCGGCAAACAGGGCTTTTTCAGCTTCGTTCAGCATCGTTTCCAGTGAAATCATGGCGGCTTCACCCTTCTTTGCAGATATCACAAAATCGCCTGTTCATTCAAGCGTTCTTTGCACCCAGCCTTCTTTGACGGCCAGGTTCAGCTGCGTCAGGTCGTGGGTCAGCAAAATATGCAAATTGGGATCGCTTTTCATCACATCCACCAGCGCCCGCACCTGGCTGACATGACCGGTGGAATCTTCGCCCAGCCCCAGGCTGATCAGGCGGGCGCGTCCGGCCGGGCGGGTCAGGTTCAGCATGTTCCAGACCACATCGCCGGCCAGCAAATATTCCTTGCCGTCGGCCAGGCGCACATACACCATCTGGCTGCCGGGGGTGTGGCCCGGCATCGCAATCAGCACCACGCCCGGCGCCACCGCCAGATAATCGGTGTAGTTGAGGGTCTGGATTTTGCTGCGCTGCGCTTCGCTCACGCTCAGATAGCGGCCGGCATTGTCAAGCTGTGCCTGGGTCAGCCGGGCTTTGGGCAGCAGTTCGGCCTGGTAAGGCGAATTCAGCAGTCCTGCCAGGTGGTCGCGGTGTTCGTGAGTAAAGAGGATCAGGCTGGCGCCGCGCAAAGCAGCCTGCGTCCGTTCAAAACGCGCCGCGTCAAATGTGCCTCCGGGGAACATGGCATTAAAATCGGCCTGGGTGAGCCCGGCATCAATCATGATCTTGCTGCCGTCGGCGTTGACGATCTGAAAGACGGTCATATCCATGGTGATGGGTGAAAAGTCGCTGCCCGTGGCAATGATGGCTCCCGGATAAGATCCGCTGGCAAAATCATAGATATTCAGGCGCACAGGCAAATCCGTTTCGCCTGCCAGCCGGCGCGCCATGACCAGGTTTACCGGTTTTCTGGAGACATCCGGAATGGGGTCTGATGATAAAGCATAAGATGCGCCAGCCACCAGCAGCAAACACAGGATAAACAGAACGCCCAGCAGGCCCAGCAGGAAGGGGCTGTTGAACAGGTTGAATTTCTTATTCTCCGGCATGATGACACTCCCATAAAATGGATTTTCTCCATTTTACCCTCTTCTGAGAGAAAATGCGTAAAACGCAGATCCATCAGGCAGCATTGAGTTCCGCGCGGGCCGGGCGTTGGGGTTGCAATTTACTTCCACATATTGTATGATAATAGAGTAGTGGGTTAATGGTCTTCCCCAGTAATGAAAAACGGCATGATGCAAAGGGGATGCCCGGCTGCGCTGAAACTTGCGCGGCAGTTTGTTTATTTTATTTAATCTGATATCTTCCTTCCCTTGACACCACCTGGCCTTTCCCCTGGCCGGGTGGTGTTCATTTTCAAGCAGAAAATGGTCATAGATCTTCCCGGCGCATCTTCCTGCCCCTGCTTGCCAGACCATAACCCACCATTCTTTCGCTCCCGCCCGTGGGTGGGAGCAGGGGGCGCGGATCAAAAATGTGTGAACCTTCAACCTTTTTGAAGGCATTGGAGCATTTTCATCCACTCATATCTGAGTGCAGACCCATTTTCAGATTTCATATCGAAGGTGGTGTAGAATCAGCTCTTTTCTTTCCTATGTCTCAGAAAAAATCTCCACCCGATTTCTACCCATTTCTTTAGCCCGATAAAGCGCCTGGTCAGCACAGCGCATCATCTGTGCGGCCGTTCCGGCATGTGAGGGAAAGGATGAAATTCCAATCGAAAGCGTTAATCGCTGGCAATTTTGTTTGTCTGTGCGAGGAACATCTATGGAAGCCACGGATTCACGAAGGCGATGAGCAATGCACTGAGCTCCTGCCGTGTCCGTTTCCGGCAAAATCACAACAAATTCATCTCCCCCATAACGGGCTGCAATATCTCCAGCCCTTAATTGTGACTTAAAGAGGTTGGCCATTTTCTTTAGAAGCTCATCTCCCAAATCATGGCCAAATGTATCGTTGAAACATTTGAAATTATCCAGGTCAATCATCAAAATCGAAAAAACGCGTTGATATCTCCGACCTCGTTCAACCTCATTGACCAATAAATCGTCCAGTTGGCGGCGATTGGCTAATTCGGTTAATCCATCCGTTGTTGCCAGACTGCGTAGTTGGTCATACATCCGTGCATTGATCACGGCCAGGCTGATTTGCGGTGTTAAAGCACGCATCAGATCCATCTCTGTTTGGGTGAATCGTCTATCAAGACTGCGAACAAAAAGGTTAAGAGAGCCAATGATTTCCCCCTGATGGTAAATCAGCGAATATAGCAGGCCATTCAATCCATCTTCAATATAAATGGGGCGGTTGATGGAATTAAGCGTTTCAGAGATATTATAGACAGCTCCCGTGGTTCCAAACTCAGTGATGATGCTGTTTGCTTGAAGTTGAGGAGAACGAAACTCATTTATATGGCGCTCACTCGCGCCATGGGCGGCCAGAACCTTAAAAGCCTTCTCCATTTTATCAAATTGGGTAATGACCACGCAATCTGCTTGCAGCAATTCAGCTAAAGTTTTGACGATGATATTGGGAATGTTATTATTAAGCAGATTGAGACTCAAAATATGCGACATGCTCAGCATGGTTTCCAATTGTTGATTCAGCAAATGCAAATGGCGTTCATAATTAACATGTTCACTGACATCATGTGTGCTGAAGGTTATTCCCGAAATCTGTTTATTATCATTAATCAGCGGGGCTGCTTTCAATGTTAACCATCGTTCCTTTCTCGGAGCGTGGCAGGTTATATCTTCCTGGTAGTTGGGGCGAGTGCCGTTCAGCAGCTCTCTGCAAATCTTTTCCCATTTATCCCTTTCTTCATTTGCGAAATTAGCAAGCAAATTTTCTCCAATTATCCTGTCTGAATGCAAAGCATCACTGCCATTTTCTCTGGCAAATTGATCCCAGGCCGCGTTCACTGCTGTCAGACACAGGTTGCGGTCCACGGTGTAAATAATATCATCGGCCTGGTCGATAATTGCCTGGTAATGGGTGCGCCAGTAACTGACATCCGAATGGATTCTGGCATTATGCAGTGCTTTCGCCGCGCTGAACGCCACCGTCTCCAACAGGGTAAGATCATTTTTGGAAAATGCGGCAACCGAACAACTCTCCACATCAATCACGCCAATGCATTGTCCAAAAATAACGAGTGGGGCAACCATTTCAGAGCGAATGGAATCAAAAAGGGGAATATAACGCGGCTCAATCTGGACGTCAGAAATAAGGATGGATTTTTGATGCTTCATGGCCCAACCCGTAAGCCCGCTTGATAAATCCAGCGTTATGGATTTTCCGCCCAGGGATAAGCCATCGGATGCACTCAGTTGTAAGGTGCCATCCTGAATGGTCAATAAACCAGCAAAATCGGCGTTAAACAAATGACGAATCCTGGTTACCAGAATGCGGATGCACTCGTCCAATTCCAGTGTATTCAAAGCCAAATCTAATTCGTGAAGAAAGGTGAGCTTTTCGATTTCGCGTTTTAGTTCATTTTCAGCCAATAACCGGTCTGAAACATCCCGCACCACCACCGCCAAACCCTCAACGGCGCCTTTTCGTAAAACTGGAAGAACGGTTACAGATTGGGGAACTTCCCCATCGAAAGCCGAACCTGGTAATGGTTTCAAACGAAAAACGGACCGGTGAAGCTTTGAAGAAAGTGTTACCGGATGCCCATTTTCCAATACCTGGCGGAAAGCCTGGATGGGACCATTCAGTTTATTTAATATATTTTCTACAGGCCATGATTGACTCTGGAATGACACTTCTGGCAATCTGTCTCGCAAAAAGGCATTAACACCTGTAATGAATAAATCACGGTCCAAGAACAGAATCCCGAAAGGCAATTCATCCAGAAGGGACTTCATCATCTCCGGATTATTATCGTTCATAAATGCATTATTCATGTTTTCCATGGGAATCACACCTCAAATGACGTTTATTTGGATCAAGAAGCATGCCCCAATAGGCGGTTTCATTAGATTTGAAAACCTGCCTGTTCCATGGCCACAAATAATTTATCCATCGATTCAACTCCCATAATCAAGGCCACAAAGCCTTCCACCTGGCCATCTAAAATCATAAAGTGGGTTTGAACCAGCAAAACAAAACGAATCTCTTCCTGCCCAATGGCAAGTGTGCTCAACAAGTCATTGACAGCTTCTACTCGCAAACGAGGCACCGCAAAGGTAACCCGTACGTTTAATAAATTTCCAAAAGAACCGACAAAAGCATTCAATAAAATATTACCCACCTCCATCAGAGCTTCGCGATCTGAAGCGGTGAGCTGCTGGCTTTGGGGTGTTTCATCAGCCAGTAAATTGATCAATGTTGACGCCCCATCGGTATCTATCATCAGCATGGCGTCGCCATTCATATAACCACTGAAAATCTGGTGAACAGTGGCAACCTCAGGCCGGGTAAATTTAAGGTGCTCGCGCAATTCCTGTAAAGGATGCACACTTACATCCGGTGTGTTCAACAGCACTCTTTGATGCACCATCGAAGAAAGTGACGCTGCAGCCCGCCCAAAACCAATATTGACCAGTTCACCCAAGGCATCACGTTGAGAAGGGGATAACATGATTATGCTCCTGATTCAGACAAAATGGATCGAATGGCATCCAATAATGCGTCAGGTTTGACGGGTTTATTCAGAAAAGCGAGGGCGCCTAATTCCATCGCCCGATTGCGGTTGTAATCCTGAATATCTGCTGAGCAAACCACCACCTGAGCATGGGCATCTTGTTTTCTCAATTGTTCCAGCACCTCCAATCCACTGATATCCGGCATCGTCACATCCAGAATAACCAGGTCCGGATGGTGAATCGAATAGGCCTTCAATCCATCATTTCCATTGGAAGCTTCCGCATAGGTATATTGATCACCCAGAATTCGCTTAACAAAATTTCTGGCAAAAGTTGAATCGTCAACAAGTAAAATGGTCGCCATAGTTCCTCCTGAAATGCAGAAAATCTGGTGATAAGCGTTCCTGCTTTATAAATATTATACTTCATTGCGCCAGGAGAAAATTAATCATAACCGGGATGATTGCCCTCACAAAGGGGGTGGCACACTTTGCGGCGAAAAAAGAACCGTGCCTCTGGTTTTCCACCTGTACCTCGAGCCGCCCCCAAAAAGCGCCACGGGCGGTTAATCGCTGCTTGAAAGTCTGAAAAACACAAAGCAAGATTGAAATGCGGCATGGTCAAGGTAAAAAGGACCTATATCAATTGAACAGACACGATAAAGAAAGATTTTACCGCGATTTTACAATGCGGATAAACGCCGCTTACGCCGGGGTCCTAAAATAAGATCAACAGATCTCACGCAACTATAAAAAAGGAGTGTCACATGAAAACCATTTTATCAAACAAACGCTGGATGATCCTGGCCGCCCTGGTGGTGCTCTTCATCAGCGCCGCCTTCACCGTCATCCCGGTTCAGGCCGCCAGCCCCGCCGCCGATGAACCCACCCCCACCGCCACCCCCGACCCGGCCCGCCAGAATGCCCGCCTCGAGCGCCTCTTTGCCCGCCTGCAAAAGGCTCAGGAACGCATGGAAGCTCAGGCCGAAAAAGCGCCCGCCATTCTGGAAAAAATCAATGAAAAGATCGCCCTGCTCAAGGCTGCTGGCGTGGACGCCAAGCCCCTGGAAGATGCCGTGGCAGCCTGCGTGGCCAGCGTGCAGGAAGCCAAAGCCAAAATGGAAGAAGCCGGCGCCATTCTTACCACCCATGCCGGGTTTGACGCCGACGGTAAGGTGATGGATGCCGCCCAGGCCCGCCAGACGGTGCGCGAAGCCGGCGCGGCTCAAAAACAGGCCCGCCGCATCACCGAAAAAGCCATCCGCGACCTGAAGCAGGCTGCCCGCGACTTTTTCCGCCAGAACAAGCCGGCCCAAGAACCTCAGCAGCCCTGAGACCTCCCGACGGTCATTAGAAACCCGCAGCCCTCTGTTTGAACACAGGGGGCTGCGGCTTTAAGACACCCACGTTTTTTTGTTTCGCGCAGGCGCACACCCATTGCCTTTCAACAGCAGAGGGCCTTGTCTGTTTTGGACATCCTACCCCGGATAAAAATAAAATACCGCCAGGCAGGCAAGGGTCGCCAGAATGGCCAATCCAATTTGCAGCTGCGCCATCCAGCGGTATTTTTTGTGTTCATCATCAATAAACCGGTTCCAATGCCACCTGGATGTCATCGGAATAACCCCGGTGAAGAGGGTGAAAACGCCGTCGTAAAACCCCAAAAACAGCAAAGCCGGAAAAAACAAAAACATCTCATTATAAGCGGGCTTCTCCAGCGGGCTGCCCGCGGCAATCAGCAGAATGGCAAGCACCAGAGGGCAAAGGAACAAAGGAATGGGGTATTTCCATTCAATCCCCTTAAGCTCAGGTCGGCGGCGGGCCATTTCTTCACTGGTGACTTTCGGCTGTCCTCTCAAAGCAATGCGCGGAAAACCAAAGATGATGACAATAAAGGAGAAGAAAACATAGAAAAGGATGGTTTCTGGGATGGTCATCAATCACCCGCCATGCTGCGGCTGACGCCAAAATCAGGTCTTTTTCGCATCCCGCCCCGGCAGCGGCGGCAGGGTCATGCGGCGAAAGCCGTAGGTGTTGATCACCCGGGTTTGCTCAAACCAGGTTTCGGTGATCGTGTCGGGCCGGTACACGTGAATATGCCCGTGCAGATGGATGGCCGGCTTAAAGGTTTTCAGCAGCCAGCGGAAAGCCTTGATGCCCTGGTGCGGCAAATCATCCATATCGTGCAGCTGCCACGGTGGAGCGTGGCTGATGAATATATCCAGATAACGCCCGTAGCGAAAGCGGTTGAGCAGCAGCGTTGGCACCATCTTGAAGACCTGTTCCCACATTTCCCCCTGGGTATACTGGCAGGGGCCGTTGTTGTAACGCAGGCTGCCCTCAATGCCGGCCATCAGCAGACCCTCGTGGTTGATCACCTTGCGGTGCAGGTTGGTGCAGCCCCAGGGGTAGCTGTGCGGTTCATTTTCACGAAGTTCAACCTTGTTTTCATGATTACCCAGCACATAAAAGAGGGGCCGGTTCAACGCGGTGACGATATACTCCATGTAATAATACGGCAGGTCGCCGCAGGCAATCACCATATCCACATCCCCAAAGCGCTCGCGCACCGCCGGGTTGTAAATATAATTGATCACCACATCGCTGACCGAAAGCAGATTCATGCCCCTGCCTTTTCGGAGATTTCACCGCAGGCCACCACCAGCGCCACGGCATGGCTGCAGCTGTGGCTGAGGCTGAGCGACCAGGTGGTCAGGCCCAACGCGGCCGCTTTTTCCGCCGCCGGTCCGTGCAGGCGCAGTCCCGGCTCGCCGTTTTCCCCCCGCGCCACCTCCACGTCCTGCCAGCTGATGGGACCGATGCCGCAGCCCAGAGCCTTGGCTGCGGCCTCCTTGGCTGCAAAACGCGCCGCCAATGAAGCCGCCTGCCCGCCGCTCTGTTCCAGTTCCAACGGGGTGAACACCCGGGTCAGAAAACGCGGCTTGATTTGCGGATCAAGCTGCTCGATGCGGTCAATTTCCACCAGGTCCACCCCGCTGCGCAAAACAATCATGCCTCTGCGCCGTCCCCATTCACCGGTCCGGCCACCGCCACCGCCAGCCGGTCGGGGTGCAGGTAGGCCTGGGCTGCTTCCATCACCATCTGCGGCGTCACCCGGCGGATCATCGTCTCATACTGGCGGTAGTAATCGAGGCCCAATTTGTAACGTTCCAGGTTCAGCAGCGAGGCAGCCACGCCCTGGTTCGATTCCATCGAAATCGGCAGCCGCCCGATGTAATTGGACTGGCTGTCATCCAGCTCTTCAGCGCTGACCGGTTCGGAAATGAAACGTCCGATTTCGCTGCGCACCAGTTCAATGGTCTTTTCAATGTTCACCGGGTTCACCCCCGCTGCCACCTCCCATGAGCCCGGGCCAATACCGGCGTTCAAGGAAGTGTAGGCGTAGTAAGCCAGGCCAGAGCGCTCGCGCACCACGTCGCCAATGCGCCCCATCAGGCCAAACTGCCCCAGGATGTTGTTGCCCAGCGAAGCTGCCACATATTCCGGCGCCAGGCGGGTGGGCCCCAGGGCGCCCATGATGATATCGGCCTGGGTTTTACCGGCGATGGGAATATTGCGCCGCTGCAGGCAGGTGATGGGGGTGGTGGGGGGCAGTTCGGGCACGGCGGGCTGGTCAGGGTTCTGCCAGCTGCCCAGGGCCTCCGTCACCATATCCACCGCTTTTTGCGCCTCAATGCCGCCGACAATGCTGATCACCATGCCGCGCGGGCCAAAACAGCGCTTGTGGAAGGCTACCAGGTCATCACGCTGGATGGCGGCGATCGTTTCAGGGTAGCCGTCTTCCGGGCGCCGGTAAGGGTGCCCGGCATAAATCATCTCATCAAAGGTCAAAGCGGCCATCTCGCCCGTATCCTGGGCGCGAATGGCCAGGCCGGTGAGCAACTGGGCGCGCAGGCGCTCCACCTGGTCTGCCGGAAAAACCGGCCCGGTTACCGATTCACTCAGCAAATCGAGCAGCAAGGGCAAATCCTCAACCAGGGCGCGGCCCGAAAAACTGGTGGTATGGTTTCCGGCGCTCCAGCCCAGGCTGGCTCCCGCCGATTCCAGTGCATCATAAATTTGCTGGAAATTGCGCTTTGCGGTGCCGCGCATCAGCGAAAGGGCCGTGAAATCGGCCAGGCCGGCTTTTTCGTCTGAATCAAACAGGCCGCCGGCAGCAACATAACCGGTAATAACAATGGAAGGACTGTTAAAATTGCTGCGCGTCAGGATGACGATGCCGTTGGGCAGTTCAACCCGCGAAATATCATCCGCTCCCGGCAGCGCATTGAGGGTGGTTTTGGCAGCGTGAATCATGCGGTTTCCTCCTCTCCGTCAGGCACATAGACGCCCACCAGGCGGTTTTCAGGCCGCAGCCAGGTTTGCGCCACGCGCAGCACATCCGCCGGGGTGATGGCCGCCAGACGGTCCACATAACCGGTGAACCAGGTGTAGTCGGCGAACATATCTGCATAGCCCAGCCAGAAGGCCTGATTGGTGATGTTTTCTGAGCCGTAAATGAACATGGCCCGCGCCTGCTTGGCAGCGCGGTGAATTTCATCCGCCGAAACCATGTGGTCCTGCATGCGCTTGATCTCGTCATCCAGCGCCTGCTGTGCTTCCGCCACCTGGCGGTCGGGGCGCAGGGTGATGGTCAGGTCGTAGAGGTATGGATCGAGGGTGGCCTGCAGGCCGCCGCCCACCCCCACCGCCAGCTCTTTTTCCACCAGGGCGCGGTAAAGGCGGCTGGTTTTGTTGGAAATGCCCCCGCCGCCGAACATGTTCAGGCTGCTGGGGCCGCTCAGAAGGCTGTCGAGCACGGTGAAGGCGGCAAAATCGGCCTCATTGGCCGCCGGCGCATGGTAGGCCACCTGAATGTAGGTGGTTTCACCGGGGCCGTGCACCTCCAGCCGGGTTTCAGCCTGGGCAGGCGGCTCGGGTTGGGCCGGACGGGGCGGGGTCGCTCCGCAGGGCAGCCCGCCGTAGATTTTCTCCATTTTGGCCAGCATTTCCTGGGCGTCAAAATCGCCGGCAGCCGCCACAATGGCGTTGTTGGGCAGGTAATAGGTGCGGTAATGATCATAGAGATCGTCGCGCTGCATGGTTTGCAGGTCGGCCTTTTCGCCCACCACCTCATGATGATAGGTGTGCACGCGGAAGGCGCTGTTTTGCATGGCTTCACCCAGGCGAAACAGCGGTTCGTTTTCGCTGCCCTCGCGCTCTGAAATGACCACGTTGCGTTCGCTGGCCACTTCCTCAGGGTCATAAATGGAATTGACCATGCGGTCAGCTTCCAGGTCCAGTGCCAGGTCAATTTTGGCGGCCGGCAGGGTTTCATAATAGGTGGTCCAATCGAGATATGTGAAGGCATTCCACACGCCGCCCTCGCGTGAAATGGCCTTATCGAGCACTTCTGGTGGATATTTCGGAGTACCTTTAAACTGCATGTGTTCCACCCAATGTGAAACACCGGTCCGTCCGGGACGTTCATCACGCGAACCAACCCGGTACCACACCCAATGACTGATCAGAGGCGCGGTGTGAATTTCTTTAAGGTGAATGGTCAGGCCGTTGGAAAGATGCGCTTTCAGAATTGTTTCAGGTTTCATTTCCGTTTATTCAATTCTTCCCATGAATCGGGCAAGCCGTTCAGCAGAATGCGGTAGGGACGCAACACATCCTGCAAACCCACAAACGGCTCGTGCAACTCGGTCTGGCTGAGTGGAATATCCACCGGCACATTCAAAACAACAGGCACGGTGGTGTCGACAGGCACGGTGATTGAAAGAGCAATGGGCAGGGTTGTGCCAGAAGGTAAAATGATATCGGCGGGAGCGTTGTAAATGCTCAACCCGCCGGTATTCAACGAGACATAAGCATCATTGATCAGGGTGTCTTCGGTCAGCGTGACAAAAGTTTTCGATTCCACCGGCAGGGTGAACTGCACCGGAATGGTGGTGTTCACCGTCACCGAGGTTTTGATTTTGGCCTCATCCATCTTCTCAAAATTGCTGTATAACCCCCCGATCAGCTGCTGCTCCACCACCGCCTTCAGCGAAAAGAGCTGCTGCAAGGTGATAACCAGCGCCACAATCAAAATCACGTTCAATACCAGCGAAAACAGGCTGCCCATGTTGACAAAGGCGTCGCGGATGCGCCCCTGCCAGATGAGCGAGCGGGCAACCACCTTGAGCGAATCCGAAAGGCTGGGCTCAGGCGGCGCCTTCAGCACCGCGTCCTCGGTCATTTCTTCTTCAGGGTCAGGTACAGATTGGGTTTGGGTCGGTTCGGTCATGGATCATCTCCGTCAAAAGGTCGCAGCCCAACAGGCTGAAAGATTATTTATATCACAGCCGGCGCTTTTTTGCGAATGCACGGGCCTTTTTTTCATCTGTTAACCATTATACAATGATAACGGTTCAGGCAAGTAAACGGGCCAGCAGCGCCTCTGGCAAAGTTTGATATAATCGAAACTACCAAACTGGATGAAACCCACGGCAAGTTGCTCGGTTAAAGCCTTGCAAGGGCGCTGATCATTAATCAGATGCATCCGTTCCACCCTGCGTAACAGCCGCGCATTTGCAGCCGCCCGGCAGTGATGACCACGCCCCTATCAGTTTCTGGGCAGGCCAGATGCTCATTTCTCAATATCCGGAGATTTCCATGGACACCTTATTCTCAGGCAAACATGTTTTGATTATTGGCGCCGGACCTGCCGGCCTTTTTGCCGCCAAGCAGCTCGCCAACGACGGCGCATCGGTCACAATTATTAATGAAGACCTGCGTCCGGGCGGCTTCGCCGAATACGGCATCTATCCCGATAAAATCAAAATCAAGGAAGGCATGCGCAGCCAGTTCCGCGCCATCCTGGCCATGCCCCAGGTGCGTTACCTGGGCGGGGTGAAGGTGGGTCTCACCCGCCATATCACCCTCGACCAGCTGCGCGGGCTGGGCTTTCAGGCGGTGCTGGTGACCACCGGTGCCCAGTGTCCCAAGTGGCTGGGGCTGCCCGGTGAAAACCTGCGCGGCGTTTATCACGCCAGCGAAATTGTCTGCGCCTACAACCGCCGCCCCTTCCCCTGCCCCAGGCCGGTGGAAATTGGCCGCCGCGTGGCCCTCATTGGCGCCGGCAATGTGATGCTGGATATGGCGCGCTGGCTGGCCGAAGAAGTGCAGGTGGACGAACTGACTGCCCTGGTGCGGCGCGGCCCCGCCGAGGTTAAATTTGATAAAGATGAGCTGCGCCTGATGGCGCCCTATGTGGACCTGCCCGCCCTCGATGCCGAAGTGGCCCGCGTGGCGCCCCTCATGCAGTCCCTTGGGCAGGACTCCGCCCACCTGCCCGCCCTGGCCCGCAGCCTGCAAGGACAGCCCGCCCGTTCCAACACCCGCCTGAGGCTGCGTTTTCTGGTCTCACCGCGCAGCTATGTGGGCGATGATACCGGGCGGGTGCGCGGCATTGAGCTGGAAGATAATACCCTGATCAAAAATGGTGAGGATACAAAAGCGGCCGGCCTCGGCACCCTGCGGGTGTTCAACTGCGACACCATCCTGCTCTCCATCGGCGACGCCGTGGACCCGCTGCTGGGCCTGCCGGTGAACGGCACCGAATTTGCCCTCCGTTCCGATCCGCGCTTCCCCATTGAAGGCCAATCCTTTGAAATTGCCGGCATGGATGAAGTCTTTGTGGCGGGCTGGGCGCGCCGCCCCAGCGTGGGCCTGGTGGGCATGGCCCGCAAGGACGGCATTCTGGCCACCCGCGCCGTCAATGCCTGGCTGAACAGCCTGCCCGCAGCCGCTGGCGCTGATCCCTACCCGGCGCTGCTGGCCGCTTTGCAGCGAACCGGCGCAGAACTGCTGACCCGCGAAGATGTGGCCCGCCTGGACGCAAAAGAAAAAGAAGAAGCCCTCCGTAGAGGGCTTGAGGTCTTTCAATACCTGACGTATGAGGAAATTCTGGCCGCAGCGCGCGCCAGCGCCTGATCAGCGTTTGCGGTACTGGTGATAGGGGATGATCAGCAGGAAACCGATCAGGATCACCAGCAGGCCCACCTCAACCCCGCGCGCCTGCAGTTCGCCAAAATACGGCACGCTGGGCGCCGGGTTGCCGCCAATGCCGAAAATATCGGCCATGCCGGCAAACACGCACACCACATAGCCCGTGGCCACCAGCCGCACACCGATATCCGCGGCAATGGAAATGGGCCGGGTTTTCCACAGCACAATCAGGCAGGTGTAGCCGCCCAGGCAAATAATGGCCAGGCCCACCAGAAAAGTGGCGATCTGCACAAAACCGATCACCGGGCTGCGGTCCAGACCAAAGAGGGCCGGTTTCAATCCCAATAGAAAGATCAGGAAACCCAGCAGCGAAAGGCCAAGACCAACCGGCACACGGCGGCGGCGGCGCGCCAGGTAGCGTGCCTCATCAAAAGGCTCAGAAACAGGCGCAGCCGGTGCAGTGGATGCAGCCGCAGGCTGGGCCGGGGGTTTGGAGGGGGCTGGTGAAGGTTCGTTGGCCATGGTCAGGGTAAAATTTGCTCCAGCATGCGGATCCAGTTGCCGCCCATCACCGCTTCCACCTGGGCCTGCGTGTACCCCTTGCGGGTCAGCACATCACCCAGCTTGGGCAGGTCGGCGATGGAATCAATTTCCGCGGGGGTGGACTGCATGCCAAACCCGCCGTCAAAATCAGTGCCAACGCCCACATGGTCGGCGTTGCCTGCCATCTGGCAGACATAATCAACGTGCGCGGCCAGGTCTTCCAGCGTCACCAGGTTCTTGTCCTCGCCGTGTTTCCAGCCGGTGCGCAGGAAGGTGTTCAGCGGCATCACGCCCATCACCCCGCCGCGCTCAATCAGCCCGCGGATCACTTCATCCGGCAGGTGGCGGTTATCGGAACGCCGCAGCAGAGCATTGGCGTTGGCGTGGCTGGCAATGATCTTGCCGGGGAAGCGTTCCAACGACTGCAGGGCCGCTTTTTCATCCATATGGCTGATATCCAGGGCAAAGCCCATATCGCCCATGGCATCCAGCAGTTCAAAGCCCTCCGCGGTCAGCGGACCGGGTTCGCCCATGCCGCCGCAGAAGCGCGTGCCCACCCAGGCCGGGCCGATGATGCGCAGACCCAGCTCCCACCATTCTGCCAGTTCCGCCGGGCGGCGCACGCCTTCAGCGCCTTCCATCAGAAAAACCAGGCCAATGGGCTGCCCTGCGCTGCCCCCGTTCTGCCAGGCGGCCAGGTGGCTGTCCATTTCAGCCCTCGTCTTCACCAGGCGAAAGGCTTCGGGGTGCTCGCCCGCCAGGCGGTGATAAAGGTCAAGCTGTCCGCGGTACAGGCGGTGGGCCTGTTCCTTGTCGGCGTAAATCTGGCCTTCCCATTCCGCTGCGCAGCGCTTGGGCGCCGCAAAGAGGGTGGAAAAAACCAGCGCCACCCTGCCCGCGCGGTATTCCGGTAGGCCCAGCAGCGAATCGCCGTTGGCGCGCTGTACCACATCCGTGCCGGCTTCAGAGCGGCGGGTTTCGCTGACAGATTTAAGGTAATTGCGCCCATAGGTGAGCATATTGTAGGCAATATCTTCGTGGGCATCGACGATGAGTGACATAACCCTATCCTTGACAAGAAAAAAGGGCGCACCGCTGCCGGTGCGCCCTTTAGGAGATCAATTATTCGGCCGGCGTCTCTTCGGCGGTTTCTTCCAGCCCGAAGGAGGCGTCGAAATCCTGGTCGGCGTACTGCGGTGAATCCACCTTGCGCAGGCTCAGGCCAATGCGGTGGGCGGCGACGTCAATCTTGACGATGCGCAGGGTGAGGTCTTCACCTTCATGCAGCACCTCTTTGGGGTGCTCAATGCGCTTGTCGCTGATTTCAGAGATGTGGATGAGGCCTTCAAAGCCGCCATCCAGCTGGGCAAAGGCGCCGAACTTGGTCAGGCGGGTGACCTTGCCCTGCACGAGCTGGCCAACCTTGAGGTGAGCCACCTGCTGCGCCCACGGATCGTCGAGGAGTTGGCGGATGGAAAGACCAATGCGCTTCTTATCCTTGTCCACATTGATCACTTTCACGCGCACTTCCTGACCAACTTTCAGGACCTCGCTGGGGTGCTGAATGCGTTCCCAGGCGATCTCAGAAAGGTGCACCAGGCCATCAGCGCCGCTGATGTTGACGAAAGCGCCAAAGTCAGCCAGAGAAGTGACACGGCCCACGCGGATTTCGCCTTCCACCAGCTCTTCGATGATGCGTTCCTTCAGGGATTCGCGGGTTTCGGTGCTGGCAGCGCGTTCCGAGAGGATGAGGCGACGGCGTTCGCGGTCCACTTCGATCACACGCACATCAATGGCATCATTGACCATTTTCGCCCAGCGCTGTTCGGGGGTGCCGCTGCCCATGGCCGCACGGCGGCTGAGGCTGAACTGCGACACGGGGACGAAACCGCGCAGAGCGTTGATCGCGACAATCAGGCCGCCCTTGTTGAAACCAACAACGGAGCCGTGATATGTCTCGCCTGAGTCCTTCATCTGTTCGACTTCCTTCCAGCTCACTTCTTCGCGAGCGCGAACATAGGAAAGGACCAGCTCGCCACCGCGTTCTTCGGTGGAGACGACAAAAACGGGAATTTCCTGCCCGACATGCAGGCCGGCGCGTTCTTCGGCGGGAATGGCTTCGAGTTCTTTGCCGCTGATGACACCTTCAGACTTGGTGCCAACGCTGACCAGAATCTGGTTGGCGTTGATGCTGGCGATGACACCGCTGCGGATCTCATTCTCGGCGGGGAAATCGATGCCGAGGCCTTCCTGCGCAAGCAGGGATTCCATGCTGTGGTTTTCCTGGTTGTTCTCGGGCAAGCCCCCGTTCCCGAGATGGGCGACTGTTTCTTCCATAAAAATTAACTCCGGATGCTGATAAGATTGTAAAGATTATAAATGTGAATCAGAAAACTGGCAACCCTTTTTAAGCCTGCGATTTCACCAGATTAATTGATTATGACATTTTTTGTGACTTTTGATCCTGATTTATCCGGCCCAACATGTTCTCTTTTCCAGGCGCCATAAATCACAGCTTGCGTTTTAAGGTCTCTTTTTTGGACGCCTCAAATATATAATCACACGATCAATCCAAATTCAATAAAATCTGGTTTATTTTTGGAGGAAGGTTAGGTTCGCTTCCGCTCCTGGCCGTTCCCATATCTGGCGGCTGGCGCTGAACAGCATTGCTCTGCTCAGCCTGCTCTGTTCAGCCTGCTTCATACCCACTCAACGCATTCAGGCCGCAGGGCTCGAGTTCACTTTCATCAGCCTATCCGATTCCACCCTGCGCGGCGGCGGCATGGTGGTGGTGAATGCTTCCAAGCTCACCCCAAAAACCACCTACCGCGTTGGGATGCTTGACGGCCTCGACCGTTTCATCCCCGGCTACACTGACACTGTTACAGCCAACAGCAGCGGGCAGATCTACGCCAAAATCACCGTGCGGTGTGATTACCACCGACACAGTGAGGGTGCTCGAAGCCGTGAACACCTGTTACGGCGTCAAAATCAGCTCTGGCCAGACCAATCTCACCCTGCTGACCCCAACCCTGCGCATCAAACCGGCGTTCAGCAGGGAGGATTTCGTCATTTGTTTCCCGGTTTGAGCGGTTTGAAACCCTCGCCCAGGGCCTCGTGGGCCGTGCCGATCACCATGAAGGCTGCCGGGTCATTTTCATGCACCAGGGTGCGCAGCTGGCTCACCTCTGAGCGCGTCACCACGCAGTAGAGCACCGGGCGCGAAGCGCGGGTGTAGGCGCCGGTGCCGGGGATGATGGTCACCCCGCGTTCCAGCACATCCATAATGGCCTTGCTGACCGCTTCGGGCCGCGCCGTGACAATCATGGTGGAGCGCAAAATATCCGAGCCTTCGGCTGAAATTTCCGCCGCCAGGCCGCTGACATAGATCAGCACCAGGCCGTAAAGCGCCTTGGTCCAGCCGAACACAAAGCCCGCCAGCAGCACCACCAGCGAATCGGTCACCAGGTACGATTGCGAAATGGAAATGCCCATGCGGTGATTGAGAATACGCCCCAGAATGTCGCTGCCGCCGCTGGTGCCCTGCCCGCGGTACACCAGGCCCAGGCCAATGCCCAACACCAGGCCGCCGTAGAGGGTATTCAGCAGAATGTCGTTGGTCACGCCTTCGGCCGGAATGAAAAATACCAGTATATCTGTAAAGAAGGAAAAGGAGGCAATGGCCACCGCTGTGCGCAGAGCAAAGCGCACCCCACCCAGGTACCGCCAGCCCAAAATAAAGAGGGGAATGTTGCCAATCAGCACCATGAACCCAATCGGCCAGCCGGTGTAGTGGTTGATGAGCTGAGCTGCGCCGCTGATGCCGCCGCTGACCAGGTCAGCCGGCACCATGAAAAGCCGCATGGCCAATGCCTGAATCAGGCTGCCCAGCAAAATAAAGGTGTACGCCCGCGCCGATTCCCATGAGAAATGCAGGTTGTGGAATAATGCGCCAATTTTAGGTGGATTGATGCCCATCGCTCATCTCCTTCATGCAAAAAAGTGCTATTAAAACAAAGAGGGAAGAAAAACGTGCCCATCTTCCCACCGCTGCAAAGCAAGCTGTATGGTCTTCATTATAAGGGATGCCCGCCTTTTCAGGCAAGGGGGAGAACATCACCCTGGCGCGGATATTTGTCAGGGACGGACCAAAATCCAGCCACTTGTGGTCAAAATGGGTATAATCATATTCAGCAATCAAGAAAGACAGGTGATTTTTATGAAAATTTATATTACCGGAATCAGCGGCTTCCTCAGCATCAACCTGGTGCGCTATCTGCTGGCCAAAGGCCACACCCAGATCAGCGGCATCGACCTGGTGGATTTCACCTACCCTGAACGCAGCCAGATCGAATTTCTGCAAGGCGATATCCGCCGCGAAGACGACCTGCGCCGTTCCATGCAGGGCGCCGATATGGTCATTCACACCGCCGCCGCCCTGCCCCTCTACACCCCGGAAGAGATCTATTCCACCGATGTCGGCGGCACCCGCCTGGTGCTGCAGGTGGCCAAAGAATTGGGCGTGAAGCGCGTCATCCACATTTCCTCCACCGCCGTGTACGGCGTGCCCGACCACCACCCCCTGTATGAAACCGACCCGATGGTCGGCGTGGGGCCTTACGGTGAAGCCAAGGTGGAGGCCGAAGGGGTGTGTGAATCTTTCCGCAAGCAGGGACTGTGCGTGCCGGTGCTGCGGCCCAAATCCTTTGTCGGCCCGGAGCGCCTGGGGGTGTTTGCCATTTTCTATGAATGGGCCAGCGAAGGCAAAAATTTCCCCAACATCGGCAGCGGCCGCAACCGCTATCAGCTGCTGGCGGTCGAAGACCTCTGCGATGCCATCTACGCCTGCATGACCCTCGACGAAAAAGCCGTCAACGACACCTTCAATATCGCCGCCACCGCATTCACCACCATGAAGGAAGATTACCAGGCCGTGCTGGATGAGGCCGGTTTCGGCAAAAAGATCATCCCCTTCCCGGCCGGGCCGGTGATTCTGGCGCTGCGCATTCTGGAAAAACTCAAGCTCTCGCCGCTTTACCCGTGGATTTACGAAACCGCCTCAAAAGATTCGTTTGTTTCGGTGGAAAAAGCGCAGCGCGTGCTGGGTTACCAGCCCAAATATTCCAACAAGGACGCCCTGGTGGAAAATTACCGCTGGTATCTGGCCAACATCGCGCGCCTGCCCGCCGAAACCGCCACCGGCGTCACCCACCGCGTGCCCTGGAAGCAAAAAGCCCTCAAATGGGTGAAAGTCTTCTTCTAACCGCTTAATCCAAATCCAGCCGCAGCCGCACTGTGACCGTGCCGTCGGGCTGGGCCTGCGCCTCGCCTTCCACCCTGAAGCCGCAGCGCAGCCAGAAGGCCTGCCCGCGGGGGTTGTTAACCTGCACATGGGCGAACAGCACACGGCAGCCGTTTTCCCGCAGGCGCGCCTGCAGCGCCAGCATCACCTGGCTGCCCAATCCCTGGCTGCGCCAGGGCCGCCCGATCATCATCAGCTCAAGATAAGCCTGCTCCGGCCGGCCTTCATATCCGGCCGGAATCCATGCCGCCAGCCCGGCCGTTTGGGCATCCTTTTCAATCACCCAGGTTTCAGCGCCAAGCGCCGCAAAATGCGCCAGGTCCTCCCGCAGCAGGGCTTCATCCGCCGTCAGCCCGGCCAGGGCCAGAAAATCCGCATTCTGCCGGTAAACCTCCAGCAGCGCGGCAAAATCTTCCGGCCCGGCCAGGCGCAGTACAGGCAGGTCCGGGTCAGAGGGCGCGGCCAACAGCAAACCCCGCCTTCACCGCCTCAAACACCCGGCCAATCTGAAACACATCGCCGATGAAATAAATCAGGCCGGCCGCCTGATTCTGCAGGCAGGCGCGGTACAGGGCGTCGTCCGGCCGCAGCCCGGCGGCCATCACCACCAGGTCTGCCGGCAAAGTTTCCTCAACCAGCTCTTCACGCATGGGTCTGGCCAGCGGGTTGATCACGTTTTCGGGCAGCAGCGGCGTCCAGGTCACATAGGGATCGGGCACTGTGCTGGAGTGATTGCGGCTCACCACCACCTGCCCGGCTTTGATCTCCTGCAGGCGGGTGCAGTTGAGCAGCTTCACCCCGCGGCGCTCCAGATCATGAATCAGGTGCGTCCGGTTGGCTGTGCAAAGCCCCTTCATAAAATAGGGCAGCATTTCCACCACGGTCACATTCTTCACCCCTTGTTCGGTAGCCAGCCAGTGGGCGCATTCGCAGCCCACCGCTCCGCCGCCAATCACCACCACCTGTTTTGCGCCCTGCGCCTTCTCAGGGCTGCGGAACAGATCCACCGCCTGAACCACCTGCGGAAGTTCTGCGCCGGGGACCTTCAGGCTGAACGGCCGGCCGCCGGTGCACACCACCAGGGCGTCGAAACCGGCCTCTTTCAGAGCCTGAGCCTCAGCCGGGGTGTTCAGAAACACCTGCAGGCCGTTCTCCTTCTGGCAGGCCGCCAGCTCGCTTTCAAGGTAACCCAGGTAATTGGCCACCTCATATTTGATTTTTGGCACCGAGCCTGCCACCAGCATGCCCCCCACCCGTCCGGCCTTCTCAAACAGGCTCACCGCATGGCCGCGGCGCGCCGCCGTGACCGCGCAGGTGATGCCCGCCGGACCGGCCCCCACCACCGCCACCTTCAACGGGCGGGCAGCGGGGGTCAGCTCTGACGGAATGAGTTCTTCAAAACCGGTGCGCGGATTCACCGAGCACTGCGGATGGCCTCCCTCAATAAACTCATTGATGCAGGCTTCCTGGTCGCCAATGCACGGCCTGATCTGCCCCACCTGCCCGGCAAAGGCCTTGTTGCACCAGTTGGCGTCTGCCAGCAGCGGGCGCGCCAGCATCACCATGTCGCACAGGTCGTCGCGCAGAGCCTTCTCAGCCAGGTCCGGATAACCCAGCTTGCCCACCGCCACCACCGGCACCGGCACGCCCGCATTCGACAGCACGCCCTTTTGGGCAAAATGCGCCTTCACCAGGCGCGAAACCGCCAGGTAGCAGCCAGCCGGCATTGAATTCGGGGGGTGCGGCAGCCACCAGTTGTCATAGCAGCCCATATCCACATCGAACACATCCACCCCGGCTTTCACCAGGTTGAGCATGTAATCGAGGGTCATTTCAACCGTGCGCTCATTCTTAAAACCCTTCAGCGAAGGCACGCTGTTCATGCGCGCGCCGTAGGTATCGTTCAGCGCCAGCGACAGGTCAATGCGGTACATGATCGGGTAATGCGGCCCCACGCGCTTGCGAATTTCCTCGACCATCTCAATACCAAACACCTGCCAATCGGCAAAATGGCTTAACTTGCGGCGGTTGAAAGCCGGGTTGGTCATCTGTTCCAGCAGGTAACCTTCGTGGCCGTGCAGATAAACCCCATCGATCAGCAGCGATTTGGCGTCGGCAGCGGCCTGGCCCATGCGCTGGATGATCTGCCGGCATTCACCATCCAGCAGCGGGCGGCACGGCACCGAGGGCATGTAAAAACTGGGATTCCACGAAGCCGAAACCGGCAGAGTCCATTTGGTCATCAGCACCTGCGGCGAGCCCACCCGCCCCAGGCCGGGAGTGAGCTGGATGAAGAAGCGGCTGCCGTAGGCATGGATCGATTCAGCCAGGTCGCGCCAGCCAGCCAGCACCGTGCGCGAACCGTCAAGACGGGGAAAATAGCTGCGGTCGCCGGGCTCGGTCACCGTGGGGTCAATGCCCTGGCTCACCGGCACCAGCCCTGAGGTGATCAGCCCAACCCCGCCGCGCGCCCGTTCGGTGAAATAAGCCACCATCTTGCTGCCCGGGCGGCCCATCTCTTCCACCATCGAAATATTGCCCATTGGTCCCATCACCACCCGATTCTTGATCATCAATTTGTTGATCTGAATGGGTGAAAACAGGGCGGTGTAGGGGTAAAAGTCGCGCGTCAGGCGCGCCAGCGCCATCTGGTCTTCATTTTTGAACCAGTCATCCAGGTTGTCCAGAAGTTGGGCGACAAAAGGATCGTAAGGCATGGCTCTCCTAAGAAAATATTGAGAATAGATACTGCTTTGACAATGTCACAATTCAAGCTTTTCTGTGACTACTTTGACAATGTCACATTAAGATTATCCACCACCCACCCCCCAACCCCCTCCCAAAATTGGGAGGGGGCGACTGTTAATTTGGGGAGTTTTTGCCCCCAAAGCTGGGCAAAAACTCCCCGTGCGGGTACTGTGCTGATTGAAAGCATTGAAAATGCAAGAAGGATAGAAATGTGACATTGTCAAACTACTCAGCTAGTTGATCAAATACCGCTGGCTGAACCCCAGCCTCCGCTTCTTGAAGGCTGGGGCTCAGCCAGCAGCATTGACCGGGGTGTTAGGCGTTTTTTTGCCAGCGGTCAAATTGATGCTGCTCTTTGCGCTGGTAGTGAACATGCACAAACGGCAGGATGCGGTCCAGCCACAAAATGGAACGGAAAATCAGCGAAGGGTAAACCTCGCGGCGGTCGCGGCGCAGCCCATCCAGCACCGCCCGCGCCACCTCATCCGGGGTCTGCGAAGGCCAGGGCACGGGGGTTTTCTGGCTGGCGGCATTGAAAAAGTTGGTGCGCGTGGCAATGGGATACACCACCATCACCTGGTCAGGCCGGTCCAGTTCAAAGCGCACCCCCTCCACAAAACGGTGCAGGGCCGCCTTGGTGGAGGCATAGAGGGCATAGCCCGGCACCGACATATAGGCCATGGCCGAGGCCACCACCACCATGCGGAAAGGCTGGCCCGCCTGGAAAACACGCAGCTTCTCAAGCGTGTAAATGGGCGAAAAGACATTGAGCCGGTAAATGGATTCAATGTGCTGCCAGTCGGGCTGGGCCAGTTTTTCATAATAAGCAAAGCCGGCATTGGCAATGAAAATATCCACCCCGCCCAGCTTTTCTGCCGCGGCTTCCAGCAGCCGGTCCACGGTTTCGGGCTGGGAGAGGTCGCCGGTGAAACATTGGATCCGCGAGCGGTGCGGGGGCAGGGCAGCCACAGCCTGCTGCAGCCTTTCAGCCTGGATATCCACAGCCATCAGATCCACCTCTTCAGCCGCCAGCCGGCGCATGATGGCCTCGCCAATGCCCGAAGCCGCACCGGTAAGCACAATGCGCTGGTGATCGATTTTCAAGGCACACCTCCTGATTTTTATTTCACTTTTATTATACATCTCTCCGGTCAAAATTTCATCATTTAGAAAATTTTCACCCCTCTGACCGGTTGACGCAGAACACATGTTCCATTATACTGGGAGTATCCTTCTTCTCCAAGGAGATATCCTTATGCTGAAATATGTCGGTCCCCTGATTGTGGTCAGCGACATGGCCGCTGCGCGCCATTTTTACGAAAACCTGCTCGGTCAGAAAGTGGAAATGGATTTTGGCGAAAATGTCAGTTTTGCAGGCAATTTTTCCATCCACTTCAAACCCCACTTCCAGAACCTGCTGGGCGGGGCAGAGCATTTCCCGGTGGCAGAGAAAGCCAACAACGGCGAACTCCATTTTGAAACCGATGACCTGGATGGTATTTACCGGCGCCTCAGCGCCGCCAATGTGAGCTTCATTCACCCCATTATTGAGCAGCCCTGGGGCCAGCGCGCCATGCGCTTCTACGACCCCGATGGGCATATCATCGAGACCGGCGAAAGCATGGAAGCCGTGGTTGTGCGCATGCATGCCGCCGGCCTGACCGATGAAGCCATCCAGCAGAAAACCGGCATGCCCCTGCCCTTTATTGAAGCCGCTCTCCGTTCCCCAACCCCATAAATCACCTGCCCCGGTCAAAAGCCGGAGCTTTTGTCGCGGCTTTGACCATGCCCCATTTCAACCCCTGCTGAGGCTTCATTGTTTTCAATCAGGAAATCAGCCGCATGTCGTGTTTTTGCCCCGCTTTGCGGGGCAAAAACACGACACAGTTTATTTTCGCCCCCGCCCACGGGCGGGGGCTGGGGGTGGGCTTCTTAAACTGCTTTTTAGTCTGCGCCGGTCAGCCCGCCTCAAAAGGGAGTATAATAACCGGCATAGAAAGGAAGAACGTGCATTACCATGAACCATAAAAATGAACTGTCGCCAGCCATCGTGTTTGACCTGGGGGGTGTGTTGATGGACTGGAGCCCATACTACCTGTACTGCGATAAACTCGGCCTCGACCGGCAAACCGTGGATCATTTTTTAAAGACCGTGGATTTTTCCGGATGGAACCGCGAGCAGGACCGCGGCCGGACCTTTGCCGAGGCCACCTCTGAACTGAGCGCCCGCTTCCCTGAATTTCGCGAGCTGATTGTGGCCTACGACGAGCACTACCTCGATTCCCTCAGCGGCCCCATCCTGCCGGTGGTGGCCATTCTGGAAAAGCTGAAATCAGCCGGCTATCCCCTCTATGCCCTGAGCAACTGGCCCGCTGAAAAATTTGCCCTGGTGCGCCGCCAGTATGCCTTTTTCAACTGGTTCGACGGCATCATCATCTCTGGCGAGGTGCGCCTGATCAAACCAGACCGCGCCATCTACGAACTGACCCTTAAACGCATCGGCCGCCCGGCCCCGGAATGCCTTTTCATTGACGATCACGCGCCCAACATCCAGGCCGCCCGCGCGCTGGGCTTTCAGACCATCCAGTTCCAATCGCCGGCGCAGCTTGAAAGCGAGCTGCAGCGCCTGGGCATCCTCTCAACCGTCAGCCAGGGCTGCCCTCAGGTGTGACCCCGCATGCCCGCCTGCGCCGGTCAGCCTGCCATCCAGTTCTTCTCCCTGCCCGGAGAGGTTGATATCCGCCTGGTGCACGGACAGCATGTCGGCCCGCACACCTTTCCAGCCCATGCCCACCGCTCCTTTGCGCTGGGTTATGTGGAAAAAGGCGGGCGGCTGATTCAAAGCCAGGGCCAGGCAGCCTCCATCCTTGCCGGAGAAGGCTTCATCCTGAACCCCCTGCAGGCGCATACCTGCCGCATCATGGGCAGCAGCGGGCATGATTACTGGGTCATCTCCATCTCCGCGGCGCGCATGCAGCGCGGCTTTATCGCCGGCGGCGGCAGCGGATTTCCCCGTTTTCCCCGCCTCAAAATCAGCGCGCCCGGTTTTCTGCACGCTTTGCCAGCCTGGCTGGAAAACCCCTCAGGCGCCGCTTTTGACCACCTGCTGGAACTGCTGGCCGCCGAAGCGGAGGCCGTTGAGGCACCAGATCCGGCCGGAGGCGCGCTGCTGGCCGAGATCTTTGAACAGCTGGAAACGCGCCAGGATGAGAAACTTTCGCTGCATGAGCTGGCCAAAGCCGCTCATCTCAGCCCCTTTTATCTTAATCGGGTTTTTCGCGCTGCCGCCGGGGTGCCGCCGCACACCTACCTGCTGCAAAAGCGCATCAAAAGCGCCCTCACCGTGCTGACCGAAACCGGCTCGATTGCGGCCGCAGCGCAGAGCCTGGGCTTTGCCGATCAGAGCCATTTCACCCGCCTGTTCAAGCGCGAGGTTGGCATCACCCCCGGCCGCTACCTGGCCCTGCACCGCAAAAAAGATGGCCGCCTTTAACCCCAAAGCGGGCCGGTTATAAACCCGGCCCGCTTTGTTTATATCAGGGCAGGCACAAATTTCGCCCACAGGTACAGGTCTTCCCCTTCAGCCTTCACCTGGTGCTTCTCGCCCGGCGCAATGGCCACCATCCGGCCGGCCTGGTAAGGCAGTTCGCTGCCGCTCAAAAAGCCGCTCCCCTGCCCGCAAATGATCTCATGCAGTTCCCAATGGTCAGGATGCGTATGCTCTGCAATTTCATATCCCGCCTGCACGCGCACCAGGTGACAGCTGAACTGCCCGTGGGTGGCTGCGCCGGTGATCAGGTGTTTGAGGTACACCCCTGCGCATGAGGCATGGGGGCGCCAGGGCAGCGCGTTGATGGGCTGGCTGGTTTCCGGCGTCAGGATGACGCCCTGTTCAACAATCGGGTTCATGGCACAACTCCTTGCTGTTTATGAGGTTGCCACCATGATACTCCGGGGCTTGCCGTCTGTCTTGAATGATCTTGCGCTCTTTCCATCATCATTTTGAGATGCCGCCCGGTTTTCTTCTCTAAACTCTCCTGCTGGTCTGCCAAAAATGAAATTCACATCTGGCTGTTAATATTTGCGCTTTCCTTCTGATACCAGGCAATCGGTTCATTTGACATGTCATTCACAGCTTTAACTGCTTCTTCAATACAGTCACAATCCAGATCATTTTCATCATGTCACGCCATATCACGGGAAAACTTATAATATGGTTTTTTTCTTTGTATTGGCAAATGGCAAACCCTGTTCATGCTGGCAAAGACCATGCCGCCGCTGAAATGGGGTAAAATAAAGGCAGTTCATCCCTTCACAGGAAAAAACCCATGCCCAAACTCAGTGTCATCATCCCGGCGCTTAATGAAGCCGCCCATTTACCACAACTGCTGGACGCGCTGAAGGCCCAATCCCGCCGGCCAGATGAAATCATCGTCGCCGACGCCGGTTCAAAGGACGGCACCGCCGAACTGGCCCGCGAGCGCGGGGCACAGGTGGTGCCCGGCGGCATGCCCGGCCCCGGGCGCAACGCCGGCGCGCGGGCCGCCAGCGGAGAAATTCTGCTCTTTCTGGACGCGGATGTGCTGCCGCCGCCCGATTTTATCGCCCTGGCCCTGGCCGAATTTGAGGAGGGTGGTTATGTGGTGGCCACCTGTCCCACCGAAGCCCTCAGCGACGGCCTGACCGACCGCCTCATCATGGACGCCACCAATATCTACCTGCAAATCATCATCCCCTTTTCGCCGCGGGCGCCGGGCTTCTGCATTTTTGCCCGCCGCGAAACCCACCAGGCCATCAACGGGTTCGATGAAACCCTGAAAATGTCGGAAGATCACGACTATGTGCGCCGCGCCGCGCGCCTGGGCCGCTTCGGCCTGCTCGGCAGCACGCGCATTCCTGTTTCCATGCGCCGGCTGGAAAAAGAGGGCGTTGTCGGCCTGGCGTTGAAATATTTATGGTGCGAAATGTACGCCCTGGCTGGCAAGCCCATCCGCTCCATGCCCTTTGAATATGAATTTGGCGCCTTCCAGCCCGAAAAAACCGGCAAAAGATGGCATCTGATGAACGTGGATGATCTGCGGGCCCGCCTCGGCCAGTTCGAAAACCCCATTCACAGCCTGAGCAGCGCCGGCCTCGAACAGATGCGCCGCCTGGTTGAATTTTCGCCTTTCGAATTTGCCGCCGGGCGCATGCACCTCCTGTTTGAACGCGCCGACCTTGATATTCTGAAAGACTACCTGCGGCGGCGCCTTGAATTGAGCTATATGCAAAGGAAGCTTTCCAGCGCCATCGATTTGCTCAACGCCCCGCATGTTGAAATGTCGCAGATGAACGAGGTCAACAAATGGCTCGATTTCAACGCCGATGACGAACCCGCTCCGCGCAGCTGATTAAAAAAGAGGAGAAGCATCATGTCCGATATCCTGAAATACATCTATCTCGCCGGCATGCTCATCCAGGAGGGCATCCGCTACCCGCACCGCCTGCGTCAGCGCAAGGCCTGGCGCGAGGGCGGCATGGTCGAAACCCGTATGAACGCCCTCGATTTCACCATTGATATGGTGGCTTTCGCGGGCATGGATCTGATTCCCCTGATGTATATTCTGACGCCCTGGCTCGATTACGCCAGCTACCCCCTGGACGCCTGGCGGGGCGTTCTTGGCACCCTGCTGCTGATCGGCGCCACTGTGATCCTCTTCATGGCACATCAGGAACTGGCAGCCAACTGGTCGCCCACCCTGCAAATTGGCAAATCGCACAAGCTGATCACCACCGGCATCTACCACTACCTCCGCCATCCCATCTATGCCGCCGTCTGGCTGACCGGCCTCGCCCAATGGCTGATGCTGGGCAATTGGGTGGCGGGTCCTGCCTGCCTGATCTTCTTTCTGCCGGTCTATCTGCGGCGCGTTCCGCGCGAAGAACAGATGATGATCGACACCTTCGGGGATCAATACCGCGACTATATGGAAACCACCGGCGGCATTCTTCCGCGGTTTGGAAAATAGAACCTCATTTTTCCCCTGAAAACAATCTCTGATAAGAAGTGCTGCGGAAAAATTTCCGCAGCACTTCTTTGTTCACGCCTCTCTGTCCGGCTGGTCGGGTTCCGCTTCCCCGTCCTTACCCCCCAGGGCCGGACGGTACTGGGTGATATTTTCCACCGGAGAGGGGTATTTCATCTTTAGCTTCCTTAACGTATCCACCAGCACGCTCAACACCACCAGGTTGCGGTACCAGTTGCTGTTGGCCGGCACGGCATACCACGGCGCGAATTTGGTGCTGGTGCGCCGCAGGGCGTCGGAATAGGCCGCCATGTAGTTGTCCCACAGCTTGCGCTCTTCCAGGTCGCCGGGGTTGAACTTCCAGCGTTTTTCGGGCTTCTCAATGCGTTCCAGCAGGCGTTTTTTCTGTTCGTCCGCGCTGATATGCAGGTAAAACTTGAGGATGGTCACACCTTCATCCGCCAGCATGCGCTCAAAATCGACAATGTGGCGGTAGCGGCGGCGCCACACTGCCTTGGGGACCAGGTTGTGCACGCGCACCACCAGCACGTCCTCATAGTGGCTGCGGTTGAACACCACCAGTTCGCCCTTGCCCGGCACCTGCGGGTGGATGCGCCATAAATAATCGTGCGCCAGTTCAATGGGCGTGGGCGCCTTGAAGCTGGCCACCCGCACCCCCTGCGGGTTGACTCCCTCAAAAACGCTGCGAATGGTGCCGTCCTTGCCACCGGTATCCATGGCCTGCAGCACCACCAGAACGCGGTGTTTGCCCTCGGCATACAGCAGTTCCTGCAGGCTAGCCAGCTCCTTGCGCAGTTCCACCAGGCGCTGTTTGCCCTCTTCCTTGCTGCCTTCCCAGGCACTGTGATCATCCGGATCCAGTTTTCTCACGTCCAGCTCTTCGCCCTGCCGGATGCGGTATTTATCCATGCTCCACCTCCTCACGAACAAGATATTTTCATTATACGTCACAAGTTACGGCAGATATAACGATTCCAGCCAGAAAACTGGGCAGCCTTGACAGGTGCCCCGTTTATCGTATAATTACGATATAACATCATGACCAAAGAAAACTCCACCCTCCGTCCCCTGACCGATTCAGAAGCCCGCCTGGCCCTGATGCTCAAAGCCCTTGGCAACCCGGTGCGCTTTCAAATCGTGCAAATTCTGGCTGAAAAACAAACCTGCATCACCGGCGAAATTGTCGAATTCACCACCCTGGCCCAATCCACCGTCAGCCAGCACCTCAAGGTGCTGCGCGAAGCCGGGCTGATTGCCGGCGAGGTGGACGGCCCGGCCACCTGCTACTGCCTTAACCTGGATAACATCCGCTGGCTGAAAACCCAGGTTGGCCTGTGGCTGCCCGCGTGCTGCCGTGATGAAGCACCGGCCGGTTCACCGGTCTGCTGCCCTTAGGCAGCCTCTTTTTTTGGTCCATTAAATCGTATTTTTGCGATAAAGTTTCAACCCTGAAAGGATTTATTTACCATGAGCATGACTCAAGCCTCCAGCCAATATTTTGAAAAAGTCGCCGGTGAATGGGATTCCCTGCGCAGCGGCTATTTTACCGAAGTGGTCCGCCAGGCCGCCATTGACCATGCCAGCCTGCGTTCTGAAATGAGCGCGGCCGATGTGGGCGCGGGCACGGGCTTCCTCTCGGCCGGGCTGGCCCCGCTGGTGAAAACCGTGCACCTGCTCGATGGTTCGTCTGCCATGCTCGATGTGGCCCGCCGCAACCTGGCTGCCTTCAGCAACATCCGCTATCACCACGCCGAAAGCGCCGCCCTGCCCCTGCCCGACGGCGCGGTGGATGCCGCCCTGGCCAACATGTACCTGCATCACTGCCCCGACCCGCAGGCCGCCATCCGCGAGATGGCGCGCATTGTGGCCCCAGGCGGGCGCGTGGTCATCACCGACCTCGACACCCATACCCACGCCTGGATGAAAGAAGAAATGGCCGATGTCTGGCTGGGCTTTGACCGCGCGCAAATCCGCGCCTGGTTTGAAGCTGCCGGGCTGGTCAACGTGGTGGTTGACTGCACCGGTCAATCGTGCTGCACTGAAAGCGATTCAGACGCAGTCAGCGCCGGTGACCGTTCCGCCAAAATCAGCGTGTTTGTCGCCGCGGGCACCGTGCCCCTGGCCGCCCATCAGGATGTCAAACAGGCCTACGGCGCCATTGCATCTGAAGGCGGCGGCTGCCATTGCAGCTGCGACTGCGGCAGCACCGCCCCGGCGCCCGTCAACGACGGCATTTACACCGATGAGGAAATGGCCGCGGTTCCCGGCGAAGCCGCCGGTTTATCGCTGGGCTGCGGCAATCCCCTGGCTCTGGCTGAGCTAAAGCCCGGCCTGACGGTGGTGGATATTGGCAGCGGGGCCGGCATGGATGCCTTCCTGGCAGCCCGCGCCGTGGGTCCGCAGGGCAAAGTCATCGGTGTGGACCCCACCCCGGCCATGCTGGAACGCGCCCGCGCCGCCGCCCAAAAGCACGGCTTTTCGCAGGTCAGCTTCCGCGAAGGCCGCGCCGAAGCCCTGCCGCTGGAAGATGCCTGCGTGGACGTGATCACCTCCAACTGCGTGATCAACCTGACCGAAGATAAGGGCCGCGCCTTTCGCGAGGCAGCGCGCGTGCTCAAACCTGGCGGCAAGCTGGTGCTCAGCGATATGGTCACTGACCGTCCGCTGTCCATGGCCACGCGGCAGAACGCCGCCGGCTGGGCCGACTGCCTGAACGGCGCACTCAGCGAGGGCGAATATCTCGACCTCATCCGTCAGGCCGGGCTGCAAATTGCCGCCTCCCGCCGCAGCGCGAATGAAGGTCACATGGATGGCTGCGCGGTCTATTCATTGCAGGTGCTGGCGGTCAAACCGGCCGCCAAAAGCTGCTGCTGCCAGTAATCCCTGCTCATCCCTCCTCAGCCCAACCCCCTCAGGTTGGGCTGTTTTTTTTATAACCGCCGCGGGAAAGGCCTCAAGGGTGTATCTCACAATATATACCCGATAAACACCCGCTGCAAATTAGTTCCCCCCCTCCCCGCGTTCATCACACGATGGCTTTCACCCTTGCAAATGAAATAAAGTCTTGCCAGAATGAGCGGTTTAAAGTATAGTAACACTTGGGCGGAGCTGAACCTCCGCAAAATTTGCATTTTAAGGCGAAGGTAGCATGCAAAAAGAAAACTGGCTAGATCATCCTGTCATTCCATCCATCCCTGGCGTCACAGTTGAAAAACTCATCATCGCCGTCATCCTCATCCTGACGGTTATCACCCGCTTCTATAATCTGGATGCGCGCGTGATGGCTCACGATGAGGTCAACCATGTGGTCCCCTCCTATGATTTCTATCAGGGCAAAGGGTACCGCTATGATCCTGTGACCCACGGGCCTTTCCAGTTCCACGCCATCACCCTCAGTTACTTCCTCTTCGGCGCCAATGATTTTTCATCGCGCGTCCCTGCCGCTCTGTTCGGCGTGGCTGCCGTGGCCTTTGCCATGCTGGCCTTCCGCCGCTACCTCGGGCGCATTGGCGCGCTGGCCGCCGGGCTGTTCTTCCTGATTTCGCCCTTCAACATGTTCTACAGCCGCTACACCCGCAACGAGGTTTTCATCGTTTTCTGGGGTCTGGGGCTGCTGTTCAGCGTGCTCTATTATCTTGAAACCGGCGAAAAGAAGGGCCTGGTTCTCACCACCCTCTTTACCGCCTTCCATTTTATTGACAAGGCCACCTCCTATATCTTCACCGCCGAAATGTTGATCTTCCTGGCCGGACTGTTTGTGCTGCGCACCCTTGAAATGCGCTGGGAGAACGCCAGCAGCCGCAACCGCTATCTGACAGCGCTGGCCGGCCTGTGCCTTTCAATGGCCCTGGTGTTTTCAGCCCTCCTGCTCGGGCGCGTGCCGGTTGCGGCCAATGCCGCCGTCACCCCCACTCCGGTAACCGTGGAAGGCGGCGAAGCCACCGCCCAGGTCACCTCCTTGCTCAGCAGTCTCATCCCGGCCGCCCAGGTTGTGGTGATCATCGGCCTCATCGCGGCCCTGGCCTGCGTGGTGCTGGTGTTCCTCAGCCTGAAAAACGGCCTGGGCTGGCCAGCCCTGCGGCGGGAACGCTCTTTCGACCTGCTGATGCTGCTCATCACCCTGGTGCTGCCCCTGCTCACCGCCCTGCCGGTGCGGTTGTTAGGCGCCAATCCCCTTGATTACTCCACTCAAGGCATCCTCACCTCCTTTGTGGTGCTGGTGCTGATGACTGCCCTGGGTGTTTTCTTCGGCTGGTGGTGGAAAAAGACCGAATGGCTCACCTACGCCGCCCTGTTCTACATTCCCTTTGTGCTTTTCTACTCCACCTTCTTCACCTATGCCAGCGGCGTGGGCGTCGGCATCATGGGCGCCCTGGGCTACTGGATGTCGCAGCAGACGGTGGTGCGCGGTCAGCAGCCCCAGTATTACTACGCCCTGGTGCAGCTGCCCATGTATGAATACCTGGCCGTCTTTGGCACCCTGGCGGCGGCGGTCATTGGCATCCGCCGCTGGCTGTGGTTTGCCCAGCCCGGCAAACCCTTCAAGCGCCCGGTGGACAGCCCCGTTCACGATCCTTTCATCACCGCCGTGCTGAGCGAGGGCGAAAAAACCGAACCGGCTAAAGCAGAAAGCCCTGCCAGCCTGCAGCCCGTGCCCACCCTGGCCCTGCTGGTATTCTGGTCCATCACCAGCCTGCTGGCCTTCAGCCTGGCTGGCGAGCGCATGCCCTGGCTGGCCGATCATATCGTCATGCCCATGCTGCTCTGCGCCGGCTGGACCGTGGGCTATATCGCCAAGAGCGTCAACTGGGCAGACATCAAAGCTCAGCGCATCTGGGCTTCGTTGGGCCTGGCGGTAGTCTTCGTCATCTGCCTGAGCATGCTCTCCATCTCCCTCTTTGGCGGCAACCCGCCTTTTGCCGGCAAGGAACTGGCCCAACTGCAAAGTACCGCCAATTTCATCCTCTCCCTGATCGGGGTCATTGGGTCAGGCGCCGGCCTGGTTATTTTGCTGCAGCGCACCCACCCCGAACTGTTCACCCGCGTGCTGGTGCTGGCCTTCTTCGCCTTTTTGGCTGTGCTGACCGGCCGCGCCGCCCTGCGCGCCAGCTTCATCAATTACGATAATCCGGTCGAATTTCTGGTCTATGCCCACGCTGCCCGCGGCCCCAAGGATATTCTGGCGCAGGTGGAGGAAATTTCTTACCGCACCACCGGCGGCAAGAACATCATGGTGGCCCACGATAACGACGGGCTCTATCCCTACTGGTGGTATTTCCGCGATTATCCCAACAACTACTGGTTCACCGAGGTGGACCGCAAGCTGAAAGACTATGCCATTGTGCTGGTGGGCCAGAGCGAGCTCTTCCCCAAGGCCGATGCCGTGCTGGGCAAGGAATATTACCGCTTTGAATACAAACGTCTCTGGTGGCCCATGGAAGATTACAAGGACCTCACCTGGGAACGCTTTTTAAACGCCGTCACCGATCCCAATCAGCGCGCGGCCATCTTTGATATCTGGTTCAATGCCGATTACCGCCGTTATGCTGAAGTTAACCAGATCACCACCCTCACCCTCGAGACCTGGCAACCCAGCAATCCCATCCGCATGTACATCCGCAAGGACCTGGCTGCCCAGATCTGGGAATACGGCGTGGCCCCCACTCCGGTGATCGACCCCTATGCCCAGGGCACCATCAAGATTGATCCCATCACCGTCATTGGCGGCATGACCGCAGACGATCCCACGATGCTGCAGTCGCCGCGCGGTGTGGCCTTTGCGCCCGACGGCACCTTCTACGTGGCTGATTCACGCAACCACCGCATTGTGCACTTTGACGCTGCCGGCAAGCAGCTGAACGCCTGGGGCAGCCTCACCCCGCCCAGCGCCGTCCCCGAAGGCAGCCTGCCCAATCCGGAAGTGGGCACCTTCAACGAGCCCTGGGGCGTGGCCGTGGGTCCCGATGGCTCGGTTTACGTGGCCGACACCTGGAACAACCGCATCCAGAAGTTCACCGCCGATGGCGCTTTTGTGAAGCAGTGGGGCAAACCCGGCCAGGCTGAAACCCCCGATTCCTTCTGGGGACCGCGCGGCGTGGCGGTGGATGCCCAGGGGCGCGTCTATGTCACCGACACGGGCAACAAGCGCGTGGTGATCTTCACCAGCAACGGCGAATTCCTCTCTGAATTTGGCGGCGCCGGCATTGAACCCGGCCAGCTCGATGAACCGGTGGGCATCGCCGTGGATGCCAGCGGCAACGTGTATGTGGCCGACACCTGGAACGGACGCATTCAGGTCTTTGCCCCCGATGAGCTGCGGCAGGTGTTCACCCCCGTTTCGCAGTGGCCGGTGGAAGCCTGGGGCAGCCAGGGCATCGACAACAAGCCCTTCCTGGCGGTGGATAACGCCGGCAACATCTTCTTCACCGACCCCGAAGCCGGGCGCGTCATCCAGTTCAACAGCGGCGGCCAGTTCGTGCGCACCTGGGGCGAAGCCGACAAGAGCGGCATCAGCCTGAATATGGCTTCCGGCGTGGCCGTGGATTCCAACACCGGGCTGGTCTGGGTCAGCGACGGCGTGGACAACCGCCTGCTGGCTTATCCGCTGCAGAAGTAATTTTTATCCGGATATTTTTAATCAGGCCCGCCCTCGCAACACTGCGAGGGCGGGCTTTTTGCATCCGGGCAGGTTTCATGGCCCTGCCGGGCGGGCGCGCAGCCGCGCGCCCCTACACATCACATTTGGCGGCGGCGCATGGCTCTCAATCCTTCACGCCATTTTTTATGGATTATTCCATCTCCGCCAGAACAGCGCGCAGGCGCTGGGGGAAATCGGTGAAAATGCCGCTCACATTCCAGGCAATCAGGCGGCGCATATCCGCCTCCAGGTTCACCGTCCACACATTCACGCCGTAACCCGCGCTGCGCACCTCTTTCACCGCGGCCTGGGTCAGGCTTTCCAGCGGCGGGTTGTAGGCAGCAGCCCCCAGTCCTTCAAGCAGCCCCACCGGGTCTGGGTGCGGCTCTTCCACCAGCGCGGCAGTGGAAAGCTCGGGCAGAGCCTTTTTAATCCGCGCCAGGTATTCATGATTAAATGAAGAGACAAACACACTTTTCACCATGCCCAGGCTCTGCACCAGAGCGGCCACCTTTTCAGCCACATCCTCGTCCCCCGGCAGGCCGTAATGATCCTTGATCTCGATATTCACCCGCCAGTTGAAGGCGCGCGTCAGGCGCAGGGCTTCCTCCAGCGTCGGCACGGCCAGGCCAATAAAACGCGCCTGGTCAGCCTGGTTCACCTGCCCGGCGGCAATCTGCCCGAAAGGATCCTCCTCGTTGAACCACGATCCGGCATCCAGCAGGCGGATTTCATCCAGGGTAAATTCGCAGGGGCGCGAATTTTTGCAGCCGGGAAACATCTGGCTGACATTGGTGGTGCGCTTCAGAGTGTCATCATGCAGCAAAATCAGCTTGCCGTCACGGGTCAGGCAGGTATCCAGTTCCCAGCAATCGGCGCCAAACTGCCAGCCCTTGCGGGCAGCCGGCAGGGTATTTTCAGGCGCAAGGGACCGTGCGCCGCGGTGGGCAATATTTAAAACACGCATATATTAATTTTACCCCAGGGCGGCCGCTCTCACAAGATGCATAAAATCAGGGTCTGGGGGGAAAATATGCTATAATCACCCTCCAGAGGTATATCCATGTTAAAGAAAATCGTTCAATTTTTCGGGGGCGACCCCCATAAACGCGAAGTGCAGAAATTATTACCGGTCATTGACCGGATAAACAGCCTTGAGCCGGCTTTTGAAAAACTGAGCGCTGAGCAGCTGCTCGGCAAGACCGCCGAATTTCGCCAACGCCTCGAAAAAGGCGAAACCCTCGACGACCTTTTGCCCGAAGCTTTCGCCGCCGTGCGCGAAGCCTCCAAGCGCACCATCGGCCTGCGCCATTTCGACGTCCAGCTCATCGGCGGCATGACCCTGCACAAGGGAAAAATCGCCGAAATGCGCACCGGTGAAGGTAAAACCCTGGTGGCCACCCTGCCGCTTTACCTGAACGCGCTTTCAGGCAAGGGCGCCCACCTCGTCACCGTCAACGATTACCTGGCGCGGCGTGATGCCCGCTGGATGGGCCCCATTTTTCATGCCCTCGGCATGAAGGTGGGCGTGCTGCAAATGGCCGCCCGCACCGAAAACGGCCGCAAGGCTTTTGTCTATAATCCGGAACGCAAATCGCCCATTGAAGACCAGCACCAGCTCGACCTGGTGGAACGCGCTGAAGCCTACAAAGCCGATATCACCTACGGCACCAACAGCGAATTTGGCTTCGATTACCTGCGCGACAACCTCACCATGAACTGGCGCGAGCGCTCGCAGCGCTGCCACAATTTTGCCATTGTTGATGAAGTGGACAGCATCCTCATTGATGAAGCCCGCACCCCGCTCATCATCTCCGGCCCGGCCGATGAAAACAGTGAGTGGTATATCCGCATGGCTCAGGTGGTCAAGCAGTTGGCTCCCGAAGATTACGAGGTTGAAGAGAAAGATCACACCGTCAGCCTGACCGAAATCGGCGAGGTGCATGTTGAAGCCCTGCTGGGCATGACCCTGCGCGACCCCGATCGTCCAGAAGATATCACCCCCGAACAGGCGCGCCTGATGGGCTTTCTGGAACAGGCCCTGCGCGCCCAGTTCCTCTTCCGCCGCAACAAGGAATACCTCGTTCAAAGCGGCAAAGTGGTCATTGTTGACGAACACACCGGCCGCCTGATGCCCGGCCGCCGCTGGTCTGACGGCCTGCACCAGGCCGTGGAAGCCAAGGAAGGCGTGAAGGTGGAAGCTGAAAATATCACCTACGCCACCATCACCCTGCAGAATTTCTTCCGCATGTACGCCAAGCTTTCCGGCATGACCGGCACAGCCCTCACCGAGTCGGAAGAATTTTATAAGATCTACAAACTGGACGTGCTGCCCATTCCCACCAACCTGGATTACCGCGCCCTCAGCCGCGACGGCAAGAAGGATCTGGTGGAAGTTCAGGCCAAAGATGAGGAAGGCTATAAATACGCCTACTTTGCCCTGGCCAGCGACCCTGACCGTAAACCCGTTTATTACCGCCGCAAGGATTACACCGATGTGGTGTACCGCACCGAAGAAGCCAAGCTGCGCGCCATCATGCGCGAAATCATCCGCCTGCACATCCTCGGCCGTCCGCAGCTTGTCGGTACGGCTTCGGTGGAACATTCCGAGCGACTTTCCAACCTGCTGCGGCCGGAGCCCATCCGCCGCCTGTTCCAGGTGCAACTCATTCGCCGCGCTTACTTCATTTTCAATAAAACCCAGGAAACCGAACAGGCCATCAAGGAACTGCTGCCGCTCAACCGCCCGCTGGGAGACCTTGAAGCCCCCGAACTGCGCAAAATGGGCCGCGGCTGGGGCCTCGAAAGCATCAATCCGGAAGATCCCGCCAACCTCTCCGCCATTCTGGAACTGCTGGCCCTTGATGAAACCTGCCGGGAACGCCTGGTTTCGGTGCTGCAGGCCGGCGTGCCCCACCAGGTGTTGAACGCCCGCAAGCATGATGAAGAATCCGTCATCATCGCCCGCGCCGGCGGTTTCGGCATGGTCACCATCGCCACCAACATGGCCGGCCGCGGCGTCGATATCAAGCTGGGCGGCGAGCTGCGCGAAGACATCACCGCCGATATCCTGCGCATTCTTGGCGACCGCGGCTACGATATGCTGCTGACCGAACGCGAGGAGGCCCTGCGCGCCATTCCCGAAAGCGAATACGGCATCTACGCCGAATCGGTGCAGGCCTTCTTCACCTACATGAATGACATGCGCCGCGTGCGCGAACTGGGCGGCCTGCATGTGCTCGGCTCGGAACGCCACGAAGCCCGCCGCATCGACAATCAGCTGCGCGGCCGCGCCGCCCGCCAGGGTGACCCCGGTTCATCGCGCTTTTATCTCTCTATGCAGGATGAGCTGTTCCGCCTCTTCGGCGGATCGCAGGCCGAAGCCGTGCTCAACCGCTTCAACCTGGATGAATCCTTCCCCATTGAAATGGGCCTGGTGGGCCGCCTGATCGAAAACTCGCAAAACCGCGTGGAAGGCGCCAACTTTGACATCCGCAAGCACCTGCTGGAATACGATGACGTGCTCAACACCCAGCGCAAGCGCATCTACGACATGCGCGACCGCATCTACCGCTGGACGCCCGAAGGCACCTATGAAAAAGAAGATCTGCGCGAAGATGTCGGCGAAATGCTGCGCACCGAAATGCAGAAGCGCGTTCCCGAAGCCCTGGCCGATGAGCAGGGCCCCTGGCGCCTGCTGGCTTACCTCAACGAAATCCAGCCCATGGCTTCCTACCCGGACCGCGTGCTGCCCTCCTTCACCATCACCCTGCTGCTGGAAGAGCTGAACCATGCCAAAAACGCCGCCGAACTGCGCAGCGCCCTGCTGAAGGTGACCGCAAAAGCCGTCAAAGCCGAAACCGAATACCTGCAAAAAAACACCCACCGCATGCTCGATAAGAGCATGGAAACCGTGGAGAACCAGATCGAAGAGCGCCTCGAAGCCCTCGACAACTTCTTTGATAGCCTCAAGGAAGCTGACCGCGAAGACGAAGAAGGCAACCCCCTGCCGCCGCGCCGCGCCGCCGATGTGCAGGCCGAAATGGGCGCCCTGGTGCACCTGCCGCTGCGCCTCTCGCCGGAGCAGTTCCGCCAGCTTGAAGAAAATTCAAAGGAAGTGCGCGAAGACCTGCGCGAACAGGTGCGCCAGCTCACCGTGGCAGCCCACATTTCGCGCGCCGTGCAAACCGTGGAAGCCCGCCTGGGTGCTGACCTGGGCATCAAGGTCAGCGAGCTCCAGCATCTCGGCTGGGACGAGGCCGCCGGCCAGATTCTGCTGCGCGTGGAAGAGCTGCTGGCCTTCCGCGAAGAAAAACTGCTCGGTGAAAGCGGCGCCATTGCCCGCGACCTAGATAACGAGCGCGAGCGGCTCGAAAAAGCCGTCCAAAGCGATATCGAGAAGATGCGCCTGATGGGCATCATTTCGCAGGGTGCGCGCGTCTCCTTTGACTCGAAAACCCACCGCCGTTTCCTCACCGCCACCACCCGCCTGCGCTACGAATTTGCCGCCGCGCACCACATTGAAAAGCTCTCTCCCGATGAGGTCACCGCGCGTGTGCTCGCTCATCTCGAAGAGATTCAGGAGCGCCTCTGCGACGTGCTGGGCGAGGCCGATTTCTTCAATTATGCGCAAAGCGGCGTCACCGTGGGCCAGTTTGGCGAAAAACTGACCGCCGCCCTGGGCGAAAACCTCACCCCCGAATATATCGCCAGCATTGCCGCCACCCCCCTGGCCGGGCTGGGAACCGAAGATGCCGCCCTGGTGCAGCGTTACCTGGGCCGCCGCCAGCAGAACGAAATTTACCGCACCCTGCTGCTGCGCGCCATTTCAGAGCGCTGGATGGATTACCTGACCCGCATGGAAGCCCTGCGCGTCTCCATTGGCATGGAAGCTTACGCTCAGCGCGACCCCCTGGTGCAGTACAAAAGCAAGGCCTCGGTCATGTTCAGCGAGCTGCTCGGCGAAGTGCGCAGCGAAATCATCAACCGCATGTTCTCCTACCGCGTGAACATCAACATGCCCGCCGCCGCCCGCCCCAGCCCGCGCAGCGATGAAAAGGTCAGCGCCACCGAAAAGGACAAGGAAAAAGGCAAAAGCCCGGCCAAAAAAGGCCATAAGAGCGGCAAACGCTGATTACCCCTGACAAACACAAAGCTCCTGAAGAAAAACTTCAGGAGCTTTTGTTATATTCTTGAAAGCCTCTCAGAGATTGGAAAAGGGAGATCACAACTCCGCCACCAGCAGATCGAAGGCCAGTTCGCCGGGCATCTGGCTGGTTTTAAAAGCCAGGTCCATTTCGAGCAGGCGGCGGTAGATGCCTTCGAGCTGGGCCATGCTGAAGCGGCTGGCCTGGGCGGCCAGTTTTTTGGCCACAAAGGCCTTCACCTTCAGCTCGCCTTCAATGGTGGCCGCCGAGCCGTGTTCATCCAGAATTTCGCGCGCCTGCAGCAGCAGGCGGAACTGGCGGGTGATCATGCCAAAGAGCTCGAGGGGTTCGTTTTGCTCCAGCAGGGCATGCAGCAGCTTGAGGGCCTGCTGGCTGTTGCGGTCGCCCAGGGCATCCACCATGTCGAAGACGTTGGTCTGATCCACATGGATGGTCAGCAGCAGCACATCATCCTCTTCCACCGGCCTGCCGTTGGCATAGGTGATGAGCTTGAGGATTTCCTGCGCGGCCAGCACCGTATCATTGCCCACATGTTCCACCAGCACGCGCGCCGCCCCCTGAGTGAACTGACCCCGGGCGGCCTGGGCGTGATCCATGATCCAGCGCGGCATGGCGCCGAGGTTGGGCAGGGAAAATTCCTTCACATGGGCGCGCGGGCCGGCGGCTCGCGCCCACTTGATCAGCCAGTGGCCCTCGCTGAGCAGGTCCCAATCGGTGCTGCCGCGCCGCCAGACCTGCGAATCGGGCACCACCAGCACCAGGGCGGTGGTGGCGGGCAGGCTGTTGAGCAGGGAAAGGAATTTTTCGCGTTTGGCGCTATCTTCTTTTTGGCCGTGGCCAAAGGAGGCCAGGGCGTCGTTGACAATGACCATGCGGCGTTCGGCCAGAAAGGGGATGGCCAGGGCGGCCGAGCGCAGGGCGTCATCGGTGAGGGTGCGGCCTTCCAGGCGGGTGGTGTTCAGGTCAGCCATGCCGGGGTCGCCCAGGTGCGCCACCATGCCGGCCACGGCTTTATCCATGGAAAAGCCGTCGTCGCCGTGAAAAATGTATACGACCGGTTTTTCGCCGTCCATATCAATTATCGAAAGGTGGTGGTGATGCGGTGGGCAGGCAGGCCGCCGCGCTGCGCCGGACGGATGGACTGGATGGTGAGCCCGGTCACCTCGCCGGTGGTGGTGGCCACCTGCTGCAGGTAAGGCCCAAGCGGCTGGGAAATGATGAGGGCGAGGGTGCTGAGCATGATGACGGTGGGCAGGCGCTCCAGCTTCTGGCGGAACGAGCGCCCCACATTGAACATGCCCAGCCAGGCGGCCAGGCCGGCGGCTGCGCCGCTGGCCACGAAGTTGGTGCCGCAATTGCGGTGAATGACCAGGCCGTGTTCGCCGCTTTTCAGCCGCGAGAGTGCCTCATAGGCCGCCTGGGCCAGCGCGTCGGAGGGAATGCTGCCGATAATCCAGCAGCCGTCGCGGTCAGAGTGACCGGCGATGACAATGCCGGGAAAACGGCGGCCGAGAATGTTGAGGGTGGCGTGTTCAAGGCCGTGATTGCGGCGCACGGCCATCCAGGTATCCAGCAGCCAGTTTAAGGGATTCATGGGTCACTCCTTTGAGGGGGGTTCGAGCAGGGCAAAGCCAATGGCCTCGCGCAGCGAACGCGCCTCGACAATGTGCAGGCCTTCAGGCCAGGGTTCCACGCGGCGGATGCGGCGCGGCACCACGGCGGTCTTAAAGCCCAGTTTGGCAGCTTCGCGCAGGCGGGCAGGCATTTGCCCCACCATGCGCAGCTCGCCCGAAAGGCCCAGTTCACCAATCAGCACGGTGTCGGCGCGCACGGGCAGGTCGCGCAGCGACGAGGTGATGGCCGCCGCCACGGCCAGGTCGGCTGCCGGTTCGGTGATGCGCATGCCGCCCACCACGTTGACGAACACATCCTGCTCCGAAAGCCGCAGCCCCATGCGCCGCGAGAGCACGGCCACAATCAGCAGCAGACGGTTGATATCGATGCCGTTGGGGGTGCGGCGCGGGTTGCCGAAATTGGTGGTGCTGGTGAGCCCCTGCAGTTCCACCAGCAGGGGGCGCGTGCCTTCCATGGTCACGGCAATGGCCGAGCCCGGCGCATTGACCATGCGCTCGGCCAGGAAGGCCTCAGAAGGGTTGGTGATTTCCACCATGCCGCGCTCGCGCATTTCAAACACGCCCACCTCAGAGGTGGCGCCGAAACGGTTTTTCACCGAGCGCAGCAGGCGGTACGACTGGAAGCGGTCGCCTTCCAGGTAGAGGACGGTATCCACAATGTGCTCCAGCACGCGCGGACCGGCGATCACGCCTTCCTTGGTGACATGGCCAATGACGAAGATGGCCATGTTGGAGCTTTTGGCCATTTCGCGCAGGCGCGAGGAACATTCGCGCACCTGCGCCACCGAGCCCGCGCTGGATGACAGCTCGGGCATGTAGACGGTCTGGATGGAATCCACGATCACCAGGGCAGGCTGCACGGCGCGGATATGCTCCACGATGGTGTTGAGGTTGGTTTCGGTGACCAGCAGCAAATTAGGCGGGAAAACCGGGTCAGAATCGCCGTTGCGCAGCAGGCGTTCGGCGCGCATTTTGATCTGGCGTTCCGATTCTTCGCCGGAGATGTACAAAACCACCCCGCTGACGGCCATTTCAAGGGCCATCTGCAGGGTGAGGGTGGATTTACCGATGCCGGGGTCGCCGCCGATGAGCACGATGGAGCCGGGCACCACGCCGCCGCCCAGCACGCGGGCAAATTCGCTGATGGGCAGGTGCAGGCGGGCTTCAGCACCGCTTTCAATTTCATGCAGGCGGCGCGGGGTGGAACGCAGCAGCGCCAGGCTGCCGCCCGCGCGCGCCGGTTCGGGCGCCGGGGCCAGCAGTTCTTCCACCATGCTGCCCCAGGCGCCGCAGTTGGGGCACTTCCCCATGGCACGCGGGGAAGTGCGCCCACACGACTGGCAAACGAAATGACTGACGGCTTTGGCCATGTTCAGGAGGCGGCCGCCGCCAGGTCAGGTTCGGTGTGTTCGGTTGGCGCTGCCTCATCATCTGAGGGTGTGCGCTCGAGGATCACATTTTTATCTTCATCCAGGGCAATGCGGATGGTGTCGCCGTCTTCAAAGCGGTGCGTCAGCATGGCGTCGGAGAGGGGATCTTCCACCTTCTGCTGGATGATGCGGCGCAGCGGGCGCGCGCCCATTTCGGGGTCGTAGCCTTCGGCTGCGAGCTGGTCGAGGGCAGTGGGGGTGGCATCGAGGGTGATGGCATGATCACTCAGGCGCACGGCCACCTTCTTGATCTCAAGCTGCACGATCTGGCGGATGTCTTCGCGGTTGAGCGAGCGGAAGACAATCACGGAATCGAGGCGGTTGATGAATTCGGGGCGGAAGACGCGCTTGAGTGAATCGAGCAGCTTCTTGCGCATCTCTTCGTAGGCGTTTTCAGCCTCGGCTTTTTCATCCACGGCCAGGGTGAAGCCCAGGCCGGTCTGGCGTTTGATCACGTCGGCGCCGATGTTGGAGGTCATGACGATGATGGCGTTGCGGAAATCGACCTTGCGGCCGCGCGCATCAGAGAGATGGCCTTCTTCCATGATCTGCAGGAGCATGTTCAGGGCTTCGGGGTGCGCCTTTTCCACCTCGTCGAAGACGACAATGGAATAGGGGCGGCGGCGCAGGGCTTCGGTGAGCTGCCCGGCCTCGTCATAGCCGACATAACCGGGCGGCGAGCCCACCAGGCGGCTGACATTATGGCGTTCCATGAATTCCGACATGTCGATCTGGATCATGGCTTCTTCGGAGCCGAAGAGGAAGCGCGCCAGGGCTTTGGTGAGCTCGGTTTTGCCGACGCCGGTGGGACCGAGGAAGATGAACGAGCCGATGGGGCGGCGCGGGTCTTTGAGACCAGCGCGGGCGCGGCGCACCGCCTTGGAAATGGCCTGGATGGCCTCTTCCTGGCCGATGATGGAGCCGCGCAGCTCATCTTCCATGCGCAGCAGGCGTTCCGATTCCTGTGCAGCGATCTGCATCACCGGCACGCCGGTCCACATGGAGACCACTTCGGCGATATCGTCGGCGCTGACCACCGGGCTGGAAGCGCGGTCCCATTCGGAGCGCAGGGCTTCAATGCGGCTGCTGATGGCGCTTTCGCGGGCGCCCAGGTCTTCGAGCAGCTCGTCCTGGCCGTTTTCAACAGCCTGAGCGCGGGCCGTGCGCACCTGGCGCAGCTCGGCGGTGAGGGCTTTCACTTCCTGGGCGGCGGGGCTTTTATACATGCGCACGCGCGACGAAGCTTCATCGATCAGGTCAATGGCCTTGTCGGGCAGGAAGCGCTCGGTGACATAGCGGGCCGAAAGGCGGGCGGCGGCATCGAGGGCTTCATCAGAGATGCTCAGGCGGTGATGTTCTTCGTAGGCTTTGCGGATGCCGTGCAGAATCTCGATGGTTTCTTCGATGGTGGGCTCGTTGACCACAATCGGCTGGAAGCGCCGCTCGAGGGCGGCGTCGCTTTCGATGTGTTTGCGGTATTCGTTGAGGGTGGTGGCGCCAATGACCTGCAGTTCGCCGCGCGAGAGGGCCGGCTTGAGGATGTTGGCGGCATCCACCGAGGAACCGGCGGAACCGGCGCCCACCAGCATGTGGACTTCGTCAATGAAGACAATGGCCCCAGAGGCTTTCAGTTCATCAATGACGCGCTTCAGGCGCTCTTCAAACTGGCCGCGGTACATGGTGCCGGCCACCAGGGAACCGACATCGAGCTGCAGCACGCGCTTGTTGAGCAGGGGGGCCGGCACATCGCCTTCGATGATGCGCTGGGCCAGGCCTTCCACGATGGCGGTTTTGCCAACGCCGGGTTCGCCGATGAGGGCGGGGTTGTTTTTGTTGCGGCGCGCCAGCACCTGGATGACGCGCTCAATTTCCATCTGACGGCCGATCACCGGATCGAGCTTGCCTTCTTCGGCGCGCAGGGTCAGGTCAATGGCCATCTGGTCAATCAGCGGGGTCTTGGCGCCGCGCGCCGCATCCTGCTGCTGCTGTTGTTGGGGAGCGCGCTGCTGCGGGTTGGATGGCTGCTGGTTCGACCGGCTGCTGGTGGCGCCCGCGGGGGGCGGGGTGGGCGGCGCGGCGCTCTCCTGAATCACGCGGCGGGTCTGGCGGCGGATTTGCTCTGCCGAGACGCCGAAGCGGCGCAATATTTCCATGGCATGGCCCTCGGTGCTGCGCACCAGGCCGAGCAGGATGTGTTCGGTGCCGATGTACTGGTGTCCCATGCGGCGGGCTTCCTCGATGGCATGTTCCAGCACCTGTTGGGTGCCGGCATCCAGCTCGATTTTTCCGCTGGCGCTGCCGGGCGGGTTGATGCGCAGAATCAGCTCGCGCACCCGGTCAGCTTCAAGACCCAGCTCGCGTAAGACGCGGCCGGCAATGCCCCCTTCTTCTTCAACCAGGGCCAGCAGCACGTGTTCGGTGCCAATGCTGGCATGGTGCATGCTTTCGGCGGCTTCGTGAGCCAGCCCCAGCACGCGCCGGGCTCTTTGTGTAAAGCGATCCATTCCAGGCATAGGGTTCTTCTCCTTCCTTTCGGTTATATTCAGCCAGCTCACCAACGGTACCAGAAAACAAAAGCTGGCCCTGTGGAACCGGATAGCCCAGGCCCGCTGCCGGCATATCCTGAAGGAGACGATGCAGATGCAGCCAGGCGGTATTCTTGCTTTCGCGTGAGGTGATCAGTCAGAGCCGCGGCGCGCGCCGCTTAAAAGCCTGACTATAACGATTGTACCAAAAAACAGGATGTTTAGGGGTAATGTTAATGTAATTCTGATAAATTTGGTAATAAATGAAGAAGTGGGATGGGGCAGCCGCACGGTTTGAAAAATGGTAACTGTTCAGCTATCCCATCATTTCAATGCAAAACAGAAAAGGTTCTGCTCAGTCACGTCATTCTTTGAACCGCTAAGAACGCGAAGGGCGCGAAGAAAAAGAAGCAGAGAAGAAGCGAAAAAAATCTCTTTGGCTGTTTCCTGGCGTTCTTTGCGTGCTTTGCGGTAAAAAAGATTCAAAAATACTGACCGCCTGAACAGATACGATTTCTCCTTGCTCATTAAAGCCTTCAACTGGTTGTCCGCAGCGAATTCATGCTCCCCATCCGTAAAACAGCACATAACCCTCTTGCAATACATAAAAAGTTATATATAATTAGTTATATATGAAATTTTTCAGGAGGCATCACCCATGACCACCACCCATGAAATCAGCGCGGACTGCAAAGCCTGCGGCAGCTGCGTGGAAATCTGCCCCAACCGCATTCTTCAGAAGGATGCGGCGGGAAAAGTTTTCTTCCGCCCCGACCGCCTGTGGATGTGCTTCAGGTGCGGTCAGTGCATGTCTATTTGCCCCAGCCGCGCGGTGATGATTCCGGGGCTGTCTTATGAGACAGATTTTTACCCCCAGCCTGCCCTGGATGAGCGGGCTTTTGACGCCTTCGAAACCCTGGCGGCCAACCGCCGCGCCGGGCGCAGCTTTCAGGACAGGCCCGTGCCCCGCGAACTGCTGGAAAAGCTGGTCGAGGTCATTGCCCTGGCTCCGCCCAGCTTTCCGCCGGTGAAAACCGAGCTGACCGTGGTGGCTGACCCGGCCCTGATGCATCGCTCGCTGGGGTTGATGATCGATCTTTATGACAACCTGGTGAAGAAGATGGCCAACCCGGTGGCGCGTTTCTTCATCCGCCGCCAGGCCGGCCGCGAAACCTTCATCACCCTCAACAACCACGTCATTCCGCTGCTGAAAGAGCGCCTGCCCGATTTGAAGTCGGGCAAGGAAGATACCCTCACCCGCCGCGCCCCCGCCATGATCCTCTTTCATTCGGACCGGCAAAGCGAAAACTACCGCACCGATATTGCCATTGCCATGACCTATGCCATTCTGGCGGCGCCCGCCCTGGGACTGGCCGGCACCATCATTGATCTGATTCCTCCGGCGGTGGAAAAAAGCCCCGCCCTGCGCGCCCTGTTTCAGATTCCCGCGGGCAGCGAGGTGGTTGGCGCGGTGATTTTGGGCTTTCCAAAGCGCCGTTTTCTGCGCGGCATCCGCCGCCCGTTGAAATCCGTCACCTGGTTGTGAGGCCGCCATGTTGAAATATGCTTTGCTGGGATTTTTGAATTACGCGCCCATGACGGGCTATGAATTGAAGCAGCGCATGGACCGCTCCACGCAGCATTTCTGGCATGCCAAGCTGAGCCAGATTTACCGCACGCTGAAAGAGCTGGAAAGCGCGGGTGAAGTGACCTCGGCGCTGCAAGCCCAGGATGAACGCCCTGACCGCCGTGTTTATACCCTCACCGCGGCCGGCCGCAGTGACCTGCTTGCCTGGCTGGCCGAACCCTATGACGAACTGGGACCGAAGAAGGAAACCCTGGTGCTGAAGCTGTTTTTCAGCGCCGGGCTGGACCGGGCTGCCCTGCTGGACCAGTTGCGGCGCCAGCGCGAGCTGCACCGCCGCCAGCTGGCCTGTTACCAGCAGGAGACCCGCGAAAATATCCGCGCAGCCGCGCAGGAATTTCCGGCTTTGCAGGCTGATGCAAAAATGTGGGAGGCGGCGCGGCGTTTTGGCGAAATGTATGAAGAGGTTTATGTGCGCTGGATTGAAGAGCTGATGGCGGAATTGTAAAAGGTAAACCTTTTCTTTTGAATTACAAACCTTCGCCAGATGACGCCTTCATCTGGCGAAGGTTTGTCTTATCCGCGTAATTTTGAATTAACTGCCGCCCAATCTTGTCCTTTAGGCATTATGAATAAACATTTACCACCGCTGCGTTTTTCCCAAACCTCGCCAATAATTCTTTTTTCCCGAGAATCGTCATTACTCCACCGGTCTGCTCCTTTATATTCGACTATCAAAAAACGGCCATCATTTAAGAAGCAAACAAAATCGGGGTAAAACCTATCCGTTGAAGTTTGCAACCAAAAGGAATGATTAGGTCTTCTTTCCAGATTGCGAATCCAATATTTGACTTCGGGTAATTTATCCAGATACACAGCACAGTTAAATTCCTCGCCATGATCTTCTAGATCACCAACTTGAGGATAATAATGTTTTTTGAACGGATAAATTCCTCGATAAAGAGAATTATAAGGGTATGCTTCTCGAGAGTAGGTAAAGGGATGATCGGGTGAAACTTCAAGGGGAGTATCAATATCGGGCAATAAAAACAAGTTATATGCCTTTTTACGTGCCTCTGCCCGATGGTATTGAATTTTCTGCGCAACCGCATCACGCAAACGGTATTTATTTGCGACCAATTGATTAATGGATATGCCTCGATCATCAATAAGACTCATCACAAGGCGGGTCAGAAATGCATTCGCCTCACGAAAAATGACATCGGGATGAGGAATAGCATGGTCTAGCCAAAACACCAACTCAGCAGGCGTCCAACCTTCATCATGAGCAAAAAGCATCATGGTCTCTTGCAGATCATCGATGAATTTTTGTTCCACTTTGCCTTGATTGGTAATATCATACTCAATTTCCATCACCGATGTGTCGGCAGATAAAGAAAATTCAACCTCATTCAACGAAGAATCGCATTGTGACAACTTCCATTTGCGGTCAAGAAGAATGGTTTCCTCAAAAAGTTCCAATTGCCCATTCCGCTGGATCATCAGTTTGGGAACATTGAAGGGCAAACCTCGTTCTGAGGGTGAACTTGTTGGTAACACAGATTGCGGGCGTGTTGCCTGTTCAATCATGGCATGTTTTCCGGCCTCGATATCGGCAGGTGGCAGCATCGCAATAAGTAAATCTGCTTCATCCCGTTCCAATTTCTCGCGGATAACTAATAAATTAGTCTCTTCTTCATAATGAATTTTTGCAGCCATTTCCTTTGGCAGAACATCCAATGCGGGTGGAATACTAACCGCAATGGCCATTGGTTCAGGCAGGCACATTTCATTTTCAAAACCAAATAACGGTAAATGGGGTTGCTCGGTTTGAGCTTGAATCATGGACTGCGCTTCCAGTTTTTCAAAGCCGTTGGAAATCAGACTGTCGCGAAGTTGATTGGCGATAAGGCTGAAATTCTGTGATGTAGCATAAGCATAGGCAAGATTAAGGGAAAAATTTTGCTTGCGTGTGGCCTTTGGCAAACGCAAAATCCGGCCCAAAATTTGTTCTATGGCCGTGCTCGATTTGCTTTCAACAACAGAACATAATACGTATGCAAATGGGCAGTCCCAGCCTTCTCGCAAGGCTTGAACAGTGATAATGTAACGAATGGGACAGTCAGGTTTTTGAAGGTCAATATCACTGATTTCATCAATCTCACCAGTCGCACGGGCAATTTGATTTTCTGGAATTTTAAAATCATCCATTAAGGTTTGCCGGACCACATCTACTGTTAAGGTCTCTTTATTTTGACTGCGTGCCTGGGCTTGCAATAGCATAATCGGGCGAATGTATTCGCCAGTTTGGCGTTGTTCTGTTTGCGTGACAGCTTCCAAGTGATTACGTTGAATAATGGCTTCAGAAAGAAGTTCTTTCCATTGAGATCGTACTTTAAGCCTGATAGGCAGTTTTATCATTGCTTCCGTTTTTAATTCTGCGGCTGAGCAGGAATGAACCACATTTGAAGGATGATCTTGTGTGGCTGGCGTTGCAGAAAATTCCAAAATACAAGATGGATGAAAACGAGCCAAAGTGTCGAAAGACAGTGGGGTGCGGGCATTATGCGCCTCATCTACCACCACAATTGGACGGCGCATAAACAAAACATTAGCCAGTGATCTTTTCGGCTCACCGTCTGTCATTTCAAGCCCGCTTCGCAAATGGGGCGGTATATTCGTGAAATGGCTCATCAATGCGCCAGAGCTCTCGTAAACTTTACGGCCTTCTGTATTATCAACCCGGAAAGCTTGAATGGTTCCAACAAGAATGGTTGTGCTGGTGTTAAGCGTGGATGGTTGAATATATAAAGCGTCGCTGATGCTCATCACCGTCACAGGGCCAACACGCGATTCGATGGCCTGGCGGTAAGGGTGATTTAAATTGGATAACGCCTGTAAAGTTTGGTCTCGAATGATATTGGAAGGCGCCAGCCAAAGAACCAATGCATGATCGGTGTGCAGCAGTTCATGAGCCGCAATTCCTACGGCGTGACTGGCAACCAGTGTTTTTCCGCCCCCCGTTGGGATGCGTATGCATATATACGGCAATCCAGGCAAAGTCTCAATAGGGTGGTAAGGAATACCCCGTCCAAATATTTCTCGGGTTATTTGATAAAAAGCGGTATCCGCATCGCCGAGTGTTTGCGAGAGCCGGAAATATTTCTGTAAAGTATCTAAAGCCCGCTGCTGGTATTCCTTAAGTTTTAACATTGTTACCGCACCTTCACTTCATAGGGAATTTGCTTGAATGTGATATTCATTTGACGCTGGCGTTCAGAGCTTATTCTGCATCCATCGCCATAAACAATTTTTGGGCCATCATAAGATGGGAGCTGCCCAAAAGTTTCCAGTGTCAGTTCGTTGCCTGCATCACGCATAATACCATTATAGAGGAGATAAATGGCTAGGCCATTATGAACGCCTAACAGCGGGCTTTTTTCGTTTGTCCCAGGCAGGGGCTGTCCGGTTTCGGTGAAAAAGATATGCCTCGCCAAATCGGAGAAGGCAACTTCGGGGCGAATTTGCCCGAAACGGTCAAAAAGAGTGGGGCCTAATTCGCAGTACCGGAATCCACTCCCCAAGCCTTCCTCATGGCGAATATCACCTTTTTGACTCTTCCAATCATAGCCTTGAATGATTCGACTTACACGCACTGATGTAATATTTTGGGTAATAGTTGGATCCATCTCTATTAAGATAAAATGGCGGTTTTGTTTAATTGCTGCATGACCTGTTGTCCCACTTCCAGCAAAAGAATCCATTACTAAATCACCAGGTTGAGATGCAATTTGGAATATTCTCTCGACTAATCCTGTAGGTTTAGGAGTGATAAATAATTCCTGAGAAGCCCTTGCATCCATAATTTTACTTAACTCTTGTTTTGAATTTCGAGTGCTTCCTACATCTTTCCAGAACCACAATGTTTGAGGAACAATTCCATCCTGTACATCAGTTAGAAAACGTTTAATTCCCGGACGATTATTGCCTGATTTTCCCCACCAAATTCTCCCATCACGGTCAAGTTCATCAAATTTTTCCTTGCTGACCCTCCAATAGCTACCCGCAGGAGGACCATCAATCACTCTACCAGATGGAGTTTGAATAGCATATCTTCCTTGTGCATAATAATTTCTGGCTGCCAAATCGCTTAGTAACCATGGCCCACGAGGATCATTATCCGGGTTTTTATAACGAGAAATCATATCTTCTGTTCTAGGCAATTTATTTGGGCGCCAAATTCTTGAATTTTTAGCATAAATAATAATGTAATCATGATCTTCACTGAGATACATTGCTGAATTTTTTGGTCCATCAATTTTTTGCCAAATTACAGTTGCAATAAAATTCTGAGGACCAAAAACCTCATCCAAAATATAACGCAAATTCTGCACTTCATTATCGTCAATACTAACCCAAATGCTTCCATCCTCCCGCAACATTTCTCTTAACAAAACCAGCCTGGGGTACATCATACACAGCCATTTATCATGGCGCGATAAATCTTCTGCTTCACCGCCGACCACTTTTCCAAGCCATTCCCGCATTTCGGGGCTGTTGACATTGTCGTTATAAACCCAGCTCTCATTGCCTGTATTATATGGAGGGTCAATATAAATACATTTTACCTGACCGCCATAATAAGGCAGCAGGGCTTTAAGCGCCAGCAAATTATCACCCTGAATAAGCAAATTTCCGCTGTCATCGCCCACTGAAAGCTCTGGATTGCATCGCAGCAAGTGAAACGGAACATCGTTATGGTGGTTTAGTACAGCTTTCTTACCGATCCAGTCAAGTGTAGGCATATTTTTTCCTTTTCAATTTTTTCACTATCCCCATTGTATCAAAGCAAAACAATTAGAGGCAACAAAACCGCAGAAAATGGTCATCCCTCCAGATCGCGGTTGAGGGTGTCGCAGATCAGCATATGGCCAGGGGCGTGGGTGATCATCAGGGGCAGGCGGGCAGACTGGGCCACCGCCTGAGGGGTGACCCCGCAGGCCCAGAACACCGGCACCTCGCCCGGCTGCACCGGCACGGCATCGCCGTAATCGGGCCTGAGAACATCGGCAATGCCCAGGGCGGCGGGGTCGCCAATGTGCACGGGCGCGCCGTGCACCTGGGGGTAGCGCGCGGTGATGGTCACGGCGCGCGGCACCAGGGCGGCGGGAATGGGACGCATGCTCACCACCAGCGGTCCGGCAAAGGGGCCGGCCGGCTGGCAGGCGCGGTTGGTGCGGAACATGGGCACGTTGCAGCCGCATTCCACGTGGCGCACGGGAATGCCGCCCTCGATGAGGGCCTGTTCAAAGGTGAAGCTGCAGCCCAGCAAAAAGGCCACAAAATCATCCTGCCAGAGCGCGTTCAGGTCATCCAGCTCGGCAGCCAGCTCGCCGCCGCGGTAAACGCGGTAGCGCGGCAGGTCGGTGCGCAGGTCTGCGCCCGCGGCCAGGGCCGCCGAAGGGTGGGGGCTGCCGGGCTCGGTCACATCCAGCACGGGGCAGGGGCGCGGGTTGCGGAAGCAGAAACGGGCAAAATCGAGGGCATCCGCCTGGGGCAGAATGGCCAGGTTGGCCTGCACATGCCCCGGGGCCAGGCCGGCGGTGGGCCTGCGCCAGCCGCCGGAGCGGATGAGCAGCCGGGCTTCGGCGCCGGCGTTCATGCTTCGGGGTCTTCCAGGGCGCCAAAATAGGGCGTGGGGTCCTGCAGGTTGGCCGGGCGCTCGCCCGCAAAGAAATTGCCGCCCAGGTAATGCCGGCTGGGACAGGGGCGCGAGCTGTAGCGCTCAAAATGCAGCATGGCCGGGCAGCCGGTGGTTTTGAGGCGCTGGATGTAGAGCGGCGAAGAGGAATCGATCAGGCTGAGGTTGAGCACCTCGCCCACATGTCCGATCTGCTGCCCGGCCTGCACCCGCTGGCCGGGGGTCACGCAGGTGTCGGCCATTTCGGCGTAGCGCGAAACCGAGCCATCGGCATGTTCCAGCAGCACGCTCCAGGTGACGTTCCAGTAGGGAATGAGATCCGGGCCGGTAAAGCGGCTCACCTCCAGCACCAGTCCGGCCTCGGCGGCCAGCACCGGCTCGCCCTGCCCGGCGTAAAGATCCACCCCGGCATGGCGGCGGTCGCGGCGGTCTTCCCAGAAGGAGCCGGCGGCCGGGCTGCGCGGAATGCGGCGGTTTTGGGCGTTGGGGATGGGCCAGAATTCAGGTTTGGACATAAACGGACCTTTCGCAAGAAGAATGAAGGACAATCAGCATGGGCATTATACCCGCAAAGCCGCTTTTCAGGCACGGCTTTTCCAGCACCGAAGGGCAAAGCAAGAAGAAAGTCACGGCTCAGACTGACAATCAAATTGTAAAATAGTAAGTATCTGCTCAGGCGGCCGGGCAAACGCCGCTGGCTAAGCAGATACCATTTAATTAATGAAGAATGCCCTCCGGAGAGGGCATTCAACGAAATTTGACCAGTGAGCTTAGCGCTGTCCGTAGCCGCCGCCCTGACCGCCGGAGCGGGGGCGATAACCGCCAGTGCGGGGAGCGCCGCCGCCCTCGCGGGGAGCGCGGGGACGGGCTTCATTCACCACCAGGGGACGGCCCAGCCATTCCTTGCCGTTCAAACCGGCGATGGCAGCCTGACCCTCCGCGTCATTGGGCATCTCGACGAAGCCGAAACCGCGTGAGCGTTGGGTAGCCTGATCTTTGATGATGGCGACGGATGCGACCTGGCCGAAGGCGCCGAATGTCTGGCGCAGACCTTCTTCATCTGCCTTGAACGAAATATTGCCGACGTAAATATTCATTTCATTCCTCTTCAAAAATAGAAACCAAACGGTGGATCGAACGGCCCCACCCTCACTCCTGCGAACGCTATCAAGGCAGAACAGGCTGAACTGGCTGACGGACAACCTTCGATGACACCAACGACAAAATAATTATACACAAAAATAAAAAAAAACGCAAATGAAAGGGGCTGGTTTTATCAAAAACCAGCCCCAGGCAAGGGATTTGCGGCATTAATCGTGTGAAAGATAGGCTTCGAGCATAATGATGTTCTTATCGCCGGCGGTCTGGGCCACTTTGAGCAGGTTTTCCATGGTTGAAACTTCCTCAAGCTGCTCGGTGACAAACCAGCGCAGGAAATCCTGGGCCAGGTAGTCCTTCTGTTCAACGGCCAGGGTCATCAGGTCGTTGATACGGCGGGTCACTTCCCATTCCCAATCGAGGGAGGCCTGCACAGCTTCAATCACGCTGGTGAAATCGTGCTTGGGGGCGGGGATGATGGGAATCTGCAGCTTGCCGCCGGTTTCCGAAAGATAGTGGACAAATTTCATCGCATGTTCGCGTTCTTCATCGCCCTGCTTGAAAAACATTTTGGCCAGTTTCTTGAGGGCCAGGCTTTCAAAGTAAACCGCAATGGCGGTGTATTGGTGGGAGGCCTGCAATTCGTGTCCGATCTGATCGCTGATGGCGGCAGCCAGTTCAGTGCTGATCAGCGTGCTGTTCTCATATTTTTTACCCATGGTCGTTTCTCCTTGTTTCTTTCTGAAATCACATTTTTTGATCTGTGATAGAATAATCTATACCATTATTATCAGATTATCGTGTTAGATTTGCATTAATATTTTCAGATCATTTTCATCCAATTTCGGAGGGCCGATGAAAAGCATTCGCAAAGAACTCTGGTTCAACATTCCGGCGCGGCGCGGGTTCATCAACATCACCAAAGAAGTGCAGGATACCCTGCGCGCCAGCGGCATCTGCGAGGGGCTGGTGCTGGTGAACGCCATGCACATCACCGCCTCGGTGTTTATTAATGACGATGAACCGGGCCTGCATCAGGATTATGACCGCTGGCTCGAAAAGCTGGCCCCCCACCATCCGGTGGACCATTACCAGCACAACCTCACCGGAGAAGATAACGCCGATGCGCATCTCAAACGTCAGGTGATGGGCCGCGAGGTGGTGGTGGCGGTCACCGAAGGTCGGCTCGATTTTGGCCCCTGGGAGCAAATTTTTTACGGCGAATTCGACGGCGGGCGCCCCAAGCGGGTGCTGATCAAAATCATAGGAGAATAAGGCATGAATATCATCGATTTGCGTTCAGATACGGTCACCCACCCCACGCCGGCCATGCGCAAAGCCATGGCCGAGGCTGAACTGGGCGATGACGTGTTCGGCGAAGACCCCACCATCAACCGCCTGCAGGAACTGGCGGCAGCCCGGCTGGGCAAGGAAGCCGGTCTGCTGGTGCCTTCAGGCACCATGGGCAACCTGGCCGCCGTGCTCACCCACTGCGGGCGGGGCGATGAGGTGATCATGGGCCATTCGGGCCACACCTTCATCTATGAAGCCGGAGGCATTTCGGCACTGGGCGGCGTGCATCCCTTCACCCTGCCCAACCAGCCCGACGGCACCCTTAAACTGGAAGATATTCAGGACGCCATCCGCACCGAAAACGTGCATTTTCCCACCTCGCGCCTGGTGATCCTTGAAAACACGCAGAACCGCTGCGGCGGCGTGCCGCTGACGGCGGCCTACACCCGCCAGGTGGCCGACCTGGCCCACGCCCATGATATGAAGCTGCACCTTGACGGCGCGCGCATTTTCAACGCGGCGGCGGCCCTGGGCGTGCCGGTGAGCGAACTGACCGCCCCGGCCGATTCGATCACCTTCTGCCTCAGCAAGGGGCTGTGCGCGCCGGTGGGCAGCGTGCTGTGCGGCAGCAAAGAATTCATTGCCCGGGCGCGGCGCATCCGCAAGCAGTTGGGCGGCGGCATGCGCCAGGCGGGCGTGCTGGCGGCGGCAGGCATTGTGGCCCTTGAGCAGATGACGGATCGTCTGGTGGAAGATCACCAGCGGGCGCGCCGCCTGGCTGAGCTGCTGGCGCAAATTCCGGGCATGGCCCTGCAGGCGGGCAGCCCGGCCTCCAATATGATCTTCTGTTATTTGACCGATGCGGTGAAGCTGGAAGCGCAAACGGTGGCGCAGCGGGCAGCCGAACAGGGGGTGAAGATCGGCCTGAACGGCACGCGCGGCTTCCGCATTGTGCTGCACTATTGGGTTGACGACGCGGCTGTGGAGCGCACCGCCGCCGTGCTGCGCCAGGTGCTGGCCTGAAAGGAGACCCCATGAAATACAAAGGCTCCATTCCCGAAGATGCCGCAGCCCTGCTGATCAGTGTGGGCGTGCCCGAAGAGGCGGTGCGCCTGGCCCTGGTGGAAGAAGGCACCGACATGTCCATCAGGGTGACCAAATTTTTCAATTCAGGCGCCACCGTGTTAGGCCGCACCATTTATTTCCGCGAAAGTTATTACGATCCCACCACCCCCGCCGGGCTGGGGCTGTTGGCCCATGAAGTGATGCACGTCAAACAGACCAAAGAAGCCGGGCTGCTCTTTTTCCCAAAATATGGGATACAGTTTTTGAAATTGTGGTTTCAGGAAAAGCAGGAAAGGCGCCGCGGGCGCAGCCTGCCGCAGTATTGGGTGCACGACGAGGTGCCGTTTGAGAAGGAGGCCATGGAGGTGGGCCGGCGGGTGGAGCTGGCCCTGGTTGACCATCCGCGCTTTGGCGGACCGGGGCACACGGCGGTCTGAAACGGTTTTTACGGCAAAGTGCTTGACTTTGCCCTTCGTTTATGTCATACTTTACACATACCGGCTTGAGCCGGGCTTCCTCTTGCCATTCTATACATGAGGAGGTGGTGTCTACAATGAATGACAGTTGTTTTAAACGCAGCGCTGTGACACTCCTCCTCGGTTCCCGATAGGGTGTCACAGCGCGGGGAGCCGTCCGAAAGGGCGGCTTCTTGCTTTAAAATCCCGCGGTTAGATTTCTTGGGCTGTTTCTTGGCGCCCTTTGCGGTAAATAAAAAAAGCACAGTTTGAAACTTTTCTTGGCTTTGCCGCAGATTTCACCGCAAAGAACGCGAAGGGAGAAAAAGGGATTGCTCAGGCATGGCTTATAAGGCAGCTCAACCATCCTCTGACCAGTTGCGGTTTCAGGTTGCTTTTGGCTTCTGAATGTGCTACAAATTAAAAGATTCCTTCACAGGCGAAAGCCAAGCAGAAAATTTGACCGAGGTGCGCTGATGAAATCCACCCGCCTGAATATTGCGCATGAAAAGTCCGCCCACCGCCCGGCGAAACCCGCCCTGACGCCGGTTCAACCCGCTTTCCAGCCCGAAGAAGCGGTCAACCGGCTGCAGGCCGGGTTGGGCCGGCCTGCAGACCTGCTGAATCTGCAGCAAAGTTACGGCAACCAGGCAGTCAACCAGCTTTTGGCCCGCCAGCCGGCTGCCCGTGCGGCCTCGCCCACCCCCGCGATCAGCAGCGTCCCGCCCTCTGGAATGAAGATCCAACGCGCCTTTGGCTGGCTGAAAAACCTGTTTGGAAAATCAACCCCCAAAACAGCCCCCCCATCTAACAAGCCGGACCTGCCAGCCAAACCCACCACCCCGGCGCCCACGCCGACCACCACAGCCCCAACAACGACAGCTCCCACGACCACAACCACGCCAACAACCACGGCTCCCACGACCACCCCCACCACAACCACCGCACCTGCCACGACGACAACGCCAACCGCCCCTTCTACCCCAACAACCACAACAACCCCGCCGACAACGTCAACGACGACTCCTACGACCACCCCCACCACCACGCCGACAACCCCACCGACAACAACGACCACGGCCACCCCCACGCCAACCACGACGGCACCTACTCCCACAACCACTACCCCCACCACAACCGCCCCGGAGAAGAAAAAAGAAACCCTCGAAGAGGTGCGCAAACGGGCCGGCGATGCCGCGGTTGAATGGTCTGCCAAGCGCGATGGCGACAGCATTGCCGAGCGCGTCACAGCCCTGAACAACCTGGAAAACGCCCTCAAGGCTCAGCAGGCCATGGAGCCCAAAAACAAGCTGGTGGCCAAAAGCCTGGTTCAGGTGGCCACCTGGAAGGTCCAGCTTGAAATCATCCAGCGCATCCACGATAAATACGGCATCACCATTCAGAACAAGGCCGGAGTGAAAGCCATCAAGGGGCAATATACACAGGTGGACGCCACTGTGCTCAACAGCCTGGAAATTCGCGAATGGACCACCCCGGAACTGACCATGGTGGAACAGGCGCTCAGCAAATATGCCGGTCTGCTGGGACCGGAACGCGCCAAGAAAGGCCTGGCCCCGCAGGGCATCACCACCTTCAGCCGCCTCAAGCAGGGCATTGACAAGAACGCCCGCACCGGCGAGCTGGATACCACCACCTGCGGCGAAACCTTTACGAATGCCAAGAACATCTCCATGTTCGATGCGGGCACCAATGTGAGCGACTTCGCCAAGTTCAAACTCTTCCCCACCCAAAAAGCGAAGGAGAAGGGCTTCCGCGGCACCATCGAACACGAACTTTCACATGCCCTGATCGAAAAGCTGGAGGTTGAGACGGCCAAGAAAGGTCTGCCCGCCTTCACCACCACCATGAACGATTTCTGGACGAACGCTTCCACGGCCAAATACAGTTCCCGCTCCGAAGCCCGCAAAAAAGGCGCCGAAGCCCCCATCACCGATTACGGTGCCACCCACGCCCAGGAAGACCTGGCTGAAGCGATGATGTTCTTCTTTGAAGATCCCAAGAAGCTAAAAAGCCAGTGCCCCAAGCGCTTCAAATTCATCGAAGAAAAAGTTGCCCCGCACCTGGAAACCACCCCCGACGCCTCGGTGATTGTCTGATATGAATGGAGATGTGACGCATGAAACAAACCCCCGAAAGTGCCTTATCCACCTGGAAATCTTATTTGGGCCTGAGCGAGGCGGAGATTCGCCAGCGTTTTCCGATGGATGAATGCCATGTTCAGCGCGACGGCTTCTACGGCAACCTGAAAAATCTCACCGTGATCTACAACCCGGAAACCTGCCCCGGTATTTTCTACCTCAAAAATGACACCTGCCTGCTGTTTTACAGGCAGGCTGACGAAGATCCCGACGGCATGGCCCTGGCCGATATTACACCTCTGCTGGGTGAACCGGCCGCCGACCTGACCTCGCGCGCGGGCAAGCAAAGCACCCTCTATGTTTACCCTGCGCAGGGCGTGGCCCTGTCCACCCGCGACGGCGCGGTGGAATTTCTTGAAATCTTTGCCCCCCTCACCCTCAAAGACTATCTCACCCGTTTTTACCGCAAGCCGGGGCCTTTCATCCGCTGAAATGGCCCGGCGTCCGCAGCCAAATCAAAAACACCCCGTGCGGTTAATTTCCTGATCAAAAACCGAGAAAATCCAGGAAGGATTCAAATGTGACCTTGTCAAGGCAGTTACTAAAAATGGACTCAATCATCGCCCAGTGAAATGCCCAGGCCGCGGGCCGTGCGCACGGCGTCGCCGTTGGGGTCCACGCGCTTGGGCACATCCAGGGCTTCGTCCAGGCTCACATCCACAATCTGGCCGTTTTGCAGTGCCACCATGCGCCCAAAGCGCCCTTCAGCCGCCAGCCGGATGGCAGCGCCGCCAAAGCGGGTGGCCAGCCAGCGGTCAAAGGCGGTGGGGCTGCCGCCGCGCTGCAAATGACCCAGCACCGTCAGGCGCGACTCTACCCCGGCGTGATCTGCCACATAGTTGCTGACCATCTGGCCCACCCCGCCCAGGCGCGCCACCGAAACCTCGTTGGCCGGAATGGCGTAAATTTGTTCGCCGCCCTGCGGCCGCGCCCCTTCAGAGACGGCCACAATGCTGAACTTGGTGCCTGAATCGATGCGCGCCTGCACCTTGCGGCAGATGGCATCGGGGTTGAAGGGGATTTCAGGAATGAGAATCACATCGGCGCCGCCGGCCATGCCGGCGTGCAGGGCAATGAACCCGGCGTCGCGGCCCATCAGTTCCAGCACCATCACGCGGTGGTGCGATTCCGCCGTGGAATGCAGCCGGTCCAGCGCCTCGGTAGCCACATTCAGCGCCGTGTCGAAGCCAAAGGTGATTTCGGTGGCATTGATGTCGTTGTCAATGGTTTTGGGCACACCCACCACCGGCACGCCCTTCATGGACATTTCGCGGGCAATGCGCAGGGTGCCGTCGCCGCCCACCACAATCAGGGCGTCGAGCTTGAGGGCATGGATGTTATCGGCAATCAGGCCGGAAATATCCTCCACCACCCACTGGCCGCCGCGCTTCACCTTGCGCGCAAAAGGGTTGCCGCGGTTGGCCGTGCCGAGAATGGTGCCGCCGCGCGGCAAAATGCCGCGCACCGCCGCCGCATCAAGCTTAAAGATGCCGTCGGGCTCCACAAACCCGTCAAACCCGTCGCGGATGCCCACCACCTCTCCCCGGTATTCATTGAGGGCAATTTTGACCACCGCGCGGATGACGGCGTTGAGGCCGGGGGCGTCGCCGCCGCCGGTGAGAATGCCAAAGCGTTTCATGGGGGGTCCTTTCTGTGCAATGGATGGCGCGCCGCCGCCAGCCGTCACCTAACCGCTCGCTTAAGAGTCAGGCGGACGATGGTGATCGTCCGCCTGAAAGGAGCACATCAATTCGCTCAGTTGAGCACAGCCGGGCGCACGCTGCGCCAGGCATCGTTTTCGGTGGCCATCTCGTAGGCGCGCCCAATGTTGAGCAGGGTGGCTTCCGAGAAATCGGGGCCCAGCAATTGCAGGCTGAGCGGCAGCTTGTCGGCGGTAAGGCCGCCGGGCAGCGAAAGCCCGGGAATGCCGGCGTGGTTGGCTGGAACGGTGAGCTGGTCGGCATATTGCATCAGCACAGAGTTGCCGTACACGGCGCCCATCTCAAAGGCAGGGGTGGGCGTGGTGGGCGTCAGCAGGGCATTCAACCGGTAAGGCCCGTTGGGGTCAAAGGCGGCGTCAAAATCGCGGCGGATCAGGCTGCGCACGCGCAGAGCGCGCACATAATACTGTTCCGAATACTGGGCGGCGCTGACATACATGCCCATTAAAATGCGCAGCTTGGGCTGCGGGCCAAAGCCTTCGGCGCGGGTCTGGCGGTACAGATCGCGCAGGGCATGCACCGGCTGGCGGGTGCTGTAACCATATTTCACCCCGTCGTAGCGGTGCAGGTTCGAAGCAGCCTCCACACGGCTGATGACGAAATAGGCCGGAATGCCGTAGCGGGTGTTGGGCATGGGCACATCTTCAATAATTTCCGCGCCCATATCGGCCAGCAGTTGGGCCGCGCGGCGCACCATTTCGTTCATCTCAGCCGGAATGGGCTGGACGGAAAATTCGCCGGTTTCCGGATCGGGGAAGGTGATCTGCATATAATCTGGCGAAATGCCAATGCGCAGCCCCTTCACACCTCTTTCCAGGGCGGCCACATAGTCATCCACCGGGGCGGTGGCAGCCGTGCTGTCTTTGGCATCAGAACCGGCCATGGCCTGCAGCATCATCGCCGCGTCGGTCACGTTGCGCGCCACCGGGCCGGGGCAGTCGAGCGAGGAAGCGAAGGCGATCAGGCCGTAGCGCGAGACGCGCCCGTAGGTGGGTTTCATGCCCACCACGCCGCAGAAGCCCGCCGGCTGGCGGATGGATCCGGCCGTATCGGTGCCGATGGAAAGAGCCACTTCGCCGGCGGCCACGCTGGCGGTGGAGCCGCCCGATGAGCCGCCCGGCACGCGGGAAGTATCCCAGGGATTGCGCGGGCTGGGCTGGAAGGCAGATGACTCGTTGGAAGAGCCGTAAGTGAACTCATCCAGGTTCACCTTGCCAACCATCACAGCGCCGGCGTTTTCCAGGCGCTGCACAGAGGTGGCCGTATAGGGCGCGCGGAAATTGGCCAGAATGCGCGAAGCCGCCGTGGAGGGGGTATCTTTGACGCAAAAGATGTCCTTCACCGAAAAGGGCACACCCGCCAGGGGGCCGGGATCTTCACCGGCAGCCAGACGGCGGTCTACCTCGGCGGCCTGGGCGCGCGCGCGTTCTTCGCTGAGGGTGATGAAGGCGTGCACCTTGCGGCGGTCTTCAGCAGTGATTTCGCCTGCATCCAGGGTTCCGGCGCGGCCGTCCACCTCAGCAATGCGTTTGAGGCTCGATTCCAGGGCGTCCACCGCAGAAACTTCGCGCTGGCGGATCAGAAGGACCAGTTGATGGGCAGGAAGATCGCAAAGTTCCATGGGTTAATCCAGTTCTGTGTGAGGAATTTCAGGGACGATGATATAGCCGTCGTCAAAATGGGGCGCCTGGGCCAGAATTTCAGCCGGGTTCGGGCAGGCCTGCCAGTCATCGCTGCGCAGGGCCGGGCTGATGGACGGCGGGAAAGGCACACCGTGGGTGGCGGGAGGCACGGAATCATCCAGCGGAATGGCAGCCAGTTCGTGAATGGCCTTGAGCTGGTTATTGAGCTGTTTGCGGATGTATTCGGCTTCTTCTGGCTTCAATTCAAGGGCAGCCAGTTCCACCAGGTGGTTGAAGACTTCAAGCGTGATTGAATCAGACATGGTTCATCCCTTAAAATGGTGTGGGTGTGAGGGTTGGCGGTTGGGTCAGGGTGGGCGGAATGGTGTAAGTGGGCAGCGGAGTGAAAGTCGGCACCTTGGTGTGGGTTGGCGTGAAGGTGGGGGTGGGGGTCAGGGTTTGGGTGCGCGTCTGAGTCCGCGTGGGGGTGCGGGTGGGGGTCACAGTAAAGGTGCCCAGCTTGAATTTTGTGGTGGTGAGAATGGGGGTGGCGCTGGGACGCAGGGTGGGCTCCACCGGATTACCCGAAGCATCCGTCACCACCGGGGTCCAGGTGGGGGGCAACCCCTGGCGCGTGGCCGTGGGGGGAATCACCGTCACCGGTTGGGGGGTGACCAGGGGATCAGGCGGCAGCGGATTGAAGCCAATGTTGGGGTTCATGTAAATGATCATAACCAGCAACACCACCGCGGCAACGCCGAGGAGGGCGAGGATGGTAAGGATATTCCAGATCAAATCTTTCATAGGGTGCCCGCCTTTAAGGAAGTAGTTCTATCTCTCTGTCAGTATATACTACTTTTGCGCTCTGTCAAGGCAAGAGGCAAAGGCAAGAAACGTGCCGCTGCTGACGTCATTACCAGAGCCAATACAAAAGGATGCAAATAAAGCGTTCCCACCTGCCGGCTGGATTGGCCTTGGAATTGCCCTGGGCGCGGGCCTCGGCGTCATCATGATGGCCTTGATGAGCCGGAAACAGCCGTCATCCTTTATTCAAATGGGTTCACCCATCACGTAAAAAGGCCGTTCCCGCAAGGAACGGCCTTTTGTTTTTTTCTGCAACTAAAGCTCGCCAAACGAGGTGAGCCGCGCGCCGCGCACAGCCAGCGCCTTGCGCGCTTCTGGCGCAGTCAGCACCGCCAGTTCCCGTTCGCGCTGCCGGTTATACACTGAACCTGCCAGCAGGGCCTTATCCACCAGCCCAGGGTGGCACATCAACTCCGCCGTGCCTTCGTTCAGCATGGCAATCATATCCAGCAGGTTTTCAAGGGTCGCATCGGCGTCATAAAACGATGAAAGGAAGCAGTCGGGATGGCGCGGTTTGAACTCAAGCAGGGTGACCGGAAAAGCTCGCAAAGTTTCATCAATCATCGCCTGCGGCAAGCCGTCCATCAGGGCCGCCGTGTTGCTGTCGCCAGGGAAACGGATGGCGCAGCCATATTCACGCGCCAGCGCGCACATGCGCCGGAACAGCGCCGGGGTGAAAAAGGAGCTGTGATGGTGTGAATCGAGGTGGTCGGGCTTTTTGCCGGTCGCCGCCACAAAGCGCTCGATCTGCGCCCGCCATTCCGCCTCGGCTTCATCCGGGTTCAACCCCGGCAGCAGCTCAAAAAAGCCCGCCAGGCCTGCAAAACGCCCCTCTGCCGTCACCAGGCTGGGAATTTGCGCCAGCGGCAGCAGCGGCGCGCCGCTGGTCAACACCAGGTGCACACCCAGGCCCAGCTTCGGCGTTTCGCGCAGCGCCAGCTTCAGGGCTTCTTCCACGCCGGGCATGTTCATCATCGCCGTGGTTGAAGTGACCACCCCCTGCAAATGCGCCCGGCGAATGCCTTCCGAAACCGCCGGCGTGCGTCCATAATCATCAGCATTGACAATCAAACGAATGGCCAAAATTCCTCCAGAAGATCAGGGCAGGCTGCTGTGAGCCGTTTCATCGATGGCTTTAAGTAACGAGAGGTCATCGGTGGTATCGTACACCAGCGCCCAAATCATCACCCCCGAGGCGCGTTCGCGCGCCAGGAGCACTTTTTGCCGCATGGTGACCAATCCATTATATCCCTCTTTAATGCCCTGATACACAAATTCATCCACCTGTGCTGCCGCCGGATCAGCCCCCACCAGTTTCTTATAGGGCACTTCGCCCGGGCGGCTGTAGAACGGCACGCCCAGCACTGTCTTTTCGGCAGAAAGGCCGCGCTTGCTCCAGTAATCCAGCGACTGGGCAGCGTAATCCATGCTGGCATGGTTTGGCGAGCCGCCGTCATAAACCATCAGGTTGATGAAATCCACCAGCTCAAACACCGCCGGATCAATGCCGTCGCCCGAAGGCCCCACCGCCGCCACAGCCGCTGTCAGCAGCAGGTCAGGGCGCAGGGCCGCGCGCAGTTCGGTCATCAGCGCAACAAAATGTTTTGATGAGGCTCCCGGCCGGGGATATTCCCAGTCGATGTCCACACCGTCCAGCTGGTATTGGTCAACAAAAGCCACCATCTCCTTCACAAAACGGGCGCGGGTGCCTTCTCCCGCTGCCATCACTTCAAACTGCTGGTCCAGCCCCCAGCCGCCCACCGAAATGAGCACCTTCACCCCGCGGGCGTGGCCCTGTTTCACCAGGGCTTCCAGCTTCCAGCCGTTGGCCAGGGTCGAAAGCGTGCCGTCGGTTTTTGGCAGCACAAAGGCATAGTTGATATGCGTCAGGCGGTCCAGCGCGGCTTCTTCCGGCGCCGGGTCCCAGTCGGTGACATAGGCGATCACTTTGAATTCAGGGGCTTCAGGGGTAGGGGTCATGGGAACCTTAGTGGGAGCAGGTGTGTTGGCAGGTTGAGGCGCCGGGGTGGGCGTCTCGGTGGCAAGGGGAGCCGCGGCGGGCGCAGCGCACCCGGCCAGCAGCAAACCCGCCAGTAAAATTCCAAACAATGATTTTATCTTCATGCCGCCGCCTTGCGGTGGGCCGCAATGGCTTCGGCCACTGCCGCGCGCAGCTGTGCGCCCGGGTAAATGCCGGCCTGGTTGAAGCCCAGCATCACCGCACCCACCACCGGCGGCACCGTCAGGCGCGTCAGGCGCGCCCCCGGCGCCAGCGCATGCAGCACCCGCCGCATGGGGGTGGTCAGGTCGCTGCCGTTGGTGAACATGCTGCCCAGCAGCACCACATCAAAAGTTTCATCCTGAAAATTCAATTGGCGCACCACGGCGCAGGCCAGTTCGCCCAGTTCGCGCCCGGCCCAGTCCACCAGGTCCAGCGCCACCGCATCGCCGTTGTTGGCGGCCTGAAACACCAGCGGCGCCGCCGAGGCATCCAGTTCATATTGGCCCATCATCAGGCCTTCCAGCAGGTCTTCCAGGCTGCGCGCTCCGGCGCGTTTCACAAAAAGCTCACTCAGGCGGGTGGCCGGACCGCGGCGGGTCCATTCGTGCGCCACCGCCCGCATGGCTTCAAACATCAGCTCCGAAGCGCCGGCATTTTCCCCCATCATCAGGCCGCCGCCGGTCACCCGGCCAATGCGCTGGCGGGTGCGGTCCCAGCCCCAGCAGTTGCAGCCGGTGCCCGAAACCACAGCAATGCCCCAGCCTTCTTCCGAACCGGCCAGCAGGCCCAGGGCCGCGTCGTTCACCAGGCCCACCGGGCAGCTCAGGTTCAATTTCTGGATCTCGGCGCGCGTAGGGGCTTCCTGGTCGTCCCAGTCAAAACCGGCCACGCCAAACCCTGCCCCGGCAATCTGTCCGGCTTCAATACCGGCCATGCTCAGAGCCTGGGTCAGCGCCTGTTCCAGCGCTGCCGCAAGGCCGTCGTAACCCACCACTTCGTGGTTGCCAGGGCCGGCTTCACCGAAACCAGCCAGGCGGCCTTCTTCCGTCACCAGGACGAGATGCGTCTTCGTCCCGCCTACGTCCGCTCCAAGAAAATAGCGCGTCATTTCAGGCCTCGCTGCCGAACCATTTTGCCGGCAGGTGCGGCCGGTTGATCTCCAGCATTTCCTCAAGCAGGGCTTTGGCCTTGCGCGGGCCCGGTCCAAGCGGGTGCGCCACCAGGGCCTCGTAGGCCAGGGCGCGGTCGCAGGTGACTGCCGCCCGCGCGGTCAGCAGTTCGTAAGCCTTCACCTGTGAAAGCAGGCCAAAGCAGGAAAGCGGCAGCGGCTCGGCCGGCAGCGGCTGAATGCCCGCCCGGCTCACGCGGCAGGGCAGTTCCATCACCCACTCTTTGGGGTAACCAGGCACCGCTCCGCCCTGCACGGTGTTGCAGATATGCACTTCGCCCAAATCGTTGTAATGGGCGTTCAAAAGCTGGGTCGCCACCGTGGAATAATAGGCCCCGCCGCGTTTCATCATATCGGCTGGCGCTTCTTTCAGGTTCGGGTCGGCATATTCCTGCAGCAGCACCTTTTCCACCTCAATCACCGTATCGGCGCGCGAGGGCGGCCAGGCTGATTGCAGTTCCACCTTGTGGGCGGTGTCGTAATAGTAGCCCAGGTAGTAGTTGGGGATCACCTTCAAAGTTTCCACCAGGGTGGGGTCAAATTCAGGTTCATCTTCTTCGCGCAGTTCCTTCACCACCTCCTGAATCACTTCAGGCCACACATCGTGATCATCCACGCGCAGGCCGCGGTGCCAGCTCAGATGGTTCAGGCCCAGGGTCACCAGGTCGGTGCTCTCAGGGTCCACCTTCAGCCCGCTGGCACGTTCATAGAGGCCCAGCAGGAACATCTTGGCCGTGATCGGCACATTGCACACACCCACCGCCGGCACATCCGGGGCGAACATTGACAGCGCCTGGGTCACCAGGCCGGCCGGGTTGGTGAAGTTCACCAGCATGGCGCCAGGGGCGGCCAGTTCGCGCATATCCGCGGCAATCTGCAAAATCACCGGCACCGTGCGCAGCGCCTTGGCCATGCCGCCCACGCCGGTGGTTTCCTGCCCCACCAGGCCGTAGCGCAGGCCCAGGTATTCATCCTCGCGCCGCGCAGGCATCTGCCCCACGCGCAGCTGCGTGGTCACATAGCTGGCGCCCGCCACAGCGGCGCGCCGGTCGGTGCTCAGCACCACTTTGAAAGGGGAACCCTTGGCTTCCACCATGCGGCGGGCAAAGCCGCCCACAATGTTCAGCCGGGCTTCGTCCACGTCCATCAGCCACAGCTCGGTGACCGGGAACTGTTTCACGCGGTCCAGGAAACCATTCACAAGTTCAGGGGTGTAGGTGGATCCGCCACCCATCACGGTTACTTTCATCAGGCACGCTCCTATTTTTCAACACCCGTCACAACCACGCCCTGCATGAAGAAGCGCTGGCAGAACAGGAAGATCACCAGAGGAATGGCCATCGTCATCAGGGTTGCCGCCTGGATGAGGGATGGATTGGTGTAGTGAATGCCGTTGAAGCGCGAAAGGCCGACGGCAATGGGCTGCAGTTCAGGCTTGGTCGAAAGGTAGATCAATGGGCCAAAGTAGTCATTCCAGGCATAGACAATGTGGAAGATGGCCACCGAGATCACCACCGGCCACGACTGCGGCAGGATGATCGAGAAAAGAATGCGCAGCGGTCCGGCGCCGTCAATCATGGCGGCTTCGTCCATTTCGCGCGGAATGGTCAGGAAATACTGCCGCAGCAGAAACACATCATAGGCGTTGGCAAAGAAGGTCGGCACCAGCAGCGGCAGCCAGGTGCCCACCCAGCCGATCTTCGCAAAAACGGTGTAGGTCGGAATGAGAGTGACCGAGCCGGGCAGGAAGATGGTGGAAATGAGCAGGGTGAAGAGGAAACCCTTGCCAGGAATGCGGAAGCGTGCAAACCCGTAAGCCACCAGGATGCAGGAAGCCAGCGTGCCGGTGGTGCTGATGATGGCGATGGCAATGGTATTATATAGCAGGCGCGGGAAATCAATCAACCGCCACACCTCGCCAAAGTTATCCCAGGCGGGCGAAAACTGCCACGAGCGCTGCAGGGTGCGCCAGGCGCCTTTCCAGACGATTTGTTCGCTCGGATTGGCCGGGTTGAGGAAGATGCTTTCTTCGCGGCCCTTCTTGTAGAGGGCCAGATCACGGTTGCCCGATTCGGTGGGCACCGTGTAAATATCATAGTCCTTGCCCTCATAATTCAGCACGGCCGGTTTGGCCGGCCACACCGGCGAGCCGGTGGCCATTACCTGTTCGGGGGTCTTGAGGGCGGTGGTCACTACGCGCAGCATGGGTGATAAAAACGCCAGCAGGATGATGAGGGTGCCAAAGGTGCCGAAAAAGGAACGGCCAGTTTCGCGGAAATTGCGGCGGGAAAATAAATTGGACATGGCTGTTCCTCCTACTGCCGGCCTTCACCAGCGTAATAAACCCAGTATTTGGAGGTGCGGAAAAGCACCACAGTGACCACCAGAACCACCAGGAACAGGAACCAGGCCATGGTTGCGCCGTAGGACATGTTCTGGAAGGTGAAGAAGGTCTTGTACAGATAAAGGTTGAAGAACATGGTCTGGCCGCCCGGAGCGCCCGTGCCGTTGTTCAACACCAGCGGAACCATGAAATATTGGAACACCCCCACCACGCCGAGGGTCAGGCTGTAGAAAATGACCGGGGAAATCATCGGAATGGTGACGTTGAACAGGGTGGCCCACCAGCCGGCGCCGTCCACCTGGGCGGCATCATAAAGCTCGGTGGGAATGCCCTGCAGGCCGGCCAGGTTGATCAGCATGGCATTGCCCACACCCCACAGCCCCATGATGACCAGCGAAGGGTAAATCCAGTTGATATCGTTGGTCCAGTAAGGCGGGTTCTGCACGCCCAGCATGCGCAAAATTTCGTTGAACCAGCCGTTTTCATAGTTCATCATGCCGCCCCAGGCGAACACACCCGCCACAAAGGGAATGACAAAGGGCATGTAGAACATGGTGCGGAAGAAGGATTTGCCGCGCACGTACTTGTTGTTGAGGATCAGGGCCAGGGCAAACGGCAGGATCAGGCCCACCGGCAGCGAGATGGCGCCGAATTTCAAGGTCACCAGCAGCGACTGCCAGACCTGGGCATCTTTGAAAAGAGTCAGGTAATTATCCAGCCCTACAAAGCGCAGCGGCTCTTCCTGGGTGAGGGTGACATTCGTGAACGTGAAGCCCAGCGTTGCAATCATCGGAGCAAGGGTAAAGATCAGGAAACCAATAATCCAGGGCGAGAGAAAAAGCAAGCCCCAGAGGGCTTCGTTACGTGACAGCGGGGACCGCCAGGCATCCAAAAATTTTTTAATCGATTTGTTCATGAGACCTCCTCACCGGTATCCTTTCATGTCCCTTCTCAAACCCTCCCCCACTTTGCGGGTGGGGGAGGGAGAAGAGAGAGAGAACCTCGGAATGTTATTTGCTTTTGTCGAAGATCACCTGGAGTTCGGCTTTGAACTTGGCGATTTCATCGTCCACATTCAAGCCTTCGGTGGTCATCAACAGCGACAGGAACTTGCCGGTATAGTCGAAGGCTTCGTTGTAATTGGGCATATAACCTTCGAAGGAGGGATTGTCGGCGTAAGCGATGCCATCAATGGCAACCTGCCAATCAACCTTCTGGGGGAACTGTTCGTCCTTGGTCTTGAAGAAGGCAGCCTGGTCAGCCGTGCGAGCAGGCATGCCGCCATAGACACCGAGCAGATCGAGGGAGGCGTCGCCGATGAGGTAGGTCAGGACTTCGAAGGCCTCTTTGGGGTGCTTGGTGGCTTTCATAATGCGGAAGGTATCAGCATTGAAGTTGGCGGTGACTTTGCCTTTGTAAGAAGGCACCACGCCTATGTCCCAGTTCTGGCCGGCATCGGCCACGCAGCAGGTGTACCACAGGTGGGTGAGGGCCATGGCGGCCTTGCCCGAATTGAAGGGATTGCCGGAACCCAGTTCAGCACTTTCGCGGGCGGCCTGGTTGGGGATGAAATGATCAGTCCAAACGCCAGCGTAAACCCACTTCCAGGCAGCAGCCCAGGCTTCGGGGATGTTGGCGGTCTTGCCGTCATCAGCCACCAGGCTGCCAGCAGCAAAGTAGGAACCAATGGCGCGCAGGTCCTGGTACTGGGGTTCGTAACCGTACTGGACAATGCTCTTGGGATCGAAAGCAGGATCGGTGGCGTCTTTGCCGTTGGCATCAACGGTCAGCTTGAGGGCAACCTTGCGGAAGGTGTCGTAGTTCCATTCTTCTTCGGTGCCATCCGGCCACTTGTATTTTTCGCCGTATTTGTGAGGGGGGTAATTCAGGCCAGCTTCATCAAAGAGCTCGCGCTGGTAGTAGACCATCGAGGGGAAGATGGCGAAGGGCAGACCAATCTGGCCCTGGCCGCCAACCTTGTAGAAGTTCACCGCGCCCTCATCGAACTGGGTCAGGTCGTATTTGCTTTCTTCAATCAGAGAGGTGAGATCCAGCCACTGGCCGTGGAAGGCTTCGGCGCCGGAAACGCCCACAGGCCCCACAATGTCCGGGGGATTGCCAGAGGCAAGTTCGGTGGACAGGGTGTCGCGGGCGGCATTGTAGTTCACCACTTCCATGACGAGTTTGATGTTGGGGTGGGTGGCGTTGAATTTTTCAACAACCTTGTTTTCAACTTCCAGCTGGGCCGGATCGGTGCCGGTGCCCAGGCCCACAAACCAGCGGATTTCAACGACATCGGGGTTGCTGACTTCGGGGGCTTTGGTGGGTTCAGCGGCGGGGGCATCGGTGGGTTTGGCTTCGGGAGCCTTGGTGGGTTCGGCCGCCACAGGTTCAGCAGCCTTGGTGGGGGCAGCCGTGGGGCTCTGGCAGGCGGCCAGAAGCATGGAAAGGATGACCACAACAACGGTCAGACGGAAAAACGGGTGTTTCATGGGCGAGACTCTCCTTGTTGAGTTGAAAAAGAAGTGTAACCGGTTACTGTAACCGGTTACAGTATAGCACGCCTGAAAATGAATGTCAAGATGTTAAAATCAAAAAACGCCCCCGATTCGCCAAATTGGGTGCGTTTTTTCCTTCCCCTGCCCGGCTTTCAGTTTCTTCCTTTGCGCCCTTCGTGTCCTTTGCGGTAAATCAAACGACAAAAAAGCGCACGCTTTCCCCGCTGCCTCACACCACCCGCACGCTCGATCCGGTGGGCGTCTTTTCCACCTCAATGCGCGTGGGGAAGGCTTCCTTCAGCTCGTCCAGGTGGGTGATCACCAGAATTTTAGCAAAATCGCCCTGCACCGTGCTGATGGCTTCCACCAGGCGCTGCCGGCCCAGGGCATCCTGGCTGCCGAAGCCTTCGTCAATCACCAGGGTTTGCAGGCGCGCCCCGGCGCGCTGCGCCAGCACCCGCGAAAGCGCCAGCCGGATGGCAAAATTGACCCGGAAGGCCTCGCCCCCTGAAAACATTTCATAATCGCGTGTGCCGTTTTCATCGCTGATCAGAATATCCAGCGTTTCTTTTTTATCTTCGCGGTTCTTGTCCTTGTAATCCTTCTGCGTGGCAAAGCGCACCGACATGCTTCCCCCGCTCAGGCGGTCCAGCAGTTCGTTGGCCTGCACTTCAATTTCCGGCAGGGCCTGCTCAATCAGCAAAGCCGGCACGCCGTCCTTGCTGAAGGCGCGTTCCAGCATCTTGCAGCGCATCACCAGGCGGTTCAGCCCTTCGGTTTGCCCGCGCAGGTCGTCCAGACGCGCGTTGAGCTGCGCCAGCACTTCCACCTTCTGGCGCGCCCCGCCCAGGGCCATGCGCTGGCGGTTTTCCTGCTCCTGCAGGGCATAAAGCTGCTGCTCGGCCTGGTTCAGGTCAGGCATGGCCGCTGCCGCGCGGAAAGCTTCCTCGGCCTGCCGGTAAGCTGCTTCGGCGCGTTCCTTTTCGGCGCTCTGGGCCTCGCGCTGCGTCCGCAGGCCGGCCACCTCGCGCTCCAGCGGGGTCAGCGCCGAGCGGGCTGCCTCCAGGTCGCGCAGTTCAGCCTCGGCACTGCGCCCGGCCAGTTCCATCTGACGCGCGGCTTCATGGGCCGCCGCGTCATATCCCAGCGCCAGCAGTTGCGCATCCAGCGCAGCGATCTGCTCCTGGATTTCCGGCTCCACCGCATTTTCCGCCAGGCGGCGTTCCAACTCGGCCAGGCGCGGCGCCCCCCCGGCCTGCCATTCCTCCACCGTGCGCCGCTGCTGCGTCATCACCAGGCTGAGCTGCCCCTCGGCTCGCTCCTGGCGGCGCAGTTCGTTTTCCACGGCCGCCAGCGCGGCCAGTGCCTGCTCGCAAGCCTTCGCCTGCTCCTGCAGCTCGCCCAGGCGCGCCTGGTTGGCGCGGTAGCGGTCGCCGCGCTGCTGCCCGGCCTGGTTCAGTTCCTCCTGCAAACGGCCAATATCCTCAACTGCCAGGGGCCGCCCGCACACGGGGCAGTCGCCCACCCCGGCCTCGGTCACCCGGTCCAGGCGGCGGCGCAGTTCGTCCATCTCTTCGCGCAGACGCTGGTTTTCGGCCTTTAATTCAGCCTGCGCCTGGTGCGTCTCGCGCAGGGCGTTTTCGTGCTGCTCTTTTTCCTGCATGCGCTCGCGCAGCCCGCTCAATTCAGCTTCCAATGTCTGCAGGCGCGCGGCGGCGCTTTCCGCCTCGCGTTCAGCCAGTCCGGCGGCGGCCTGCTCCTTTTGCAGGCTCAGGCGCTCCTGCTCCAGCCGCGAACGGGCGGTTTCCACCGCCAGCACCCAGCCGGCGCGCGCCTGGTCGTGTTCGTGAAACTGCTGCGCCAGGCTGTCCCAGCGCTGCAGGGCTTCGCGCGCTGCCTGCCAGTTCTGATAAGCGGCCTCAATCTCAGCGGCATGCGCCAGGCGCGCCGCCGTGACGGTCATCTCTGCCTCGCGCGCCGCCAGCAGCTGCGCCGTGCGGTCCAGGGTCAGGCTGGCGCCTTCATAAGCCGCGCGCAGGGTATCCACCATGCGCTTTTGCTCGGCCAGGGCTGCCGCCAGGCGCCGCAGGTTATCCACCAGCTCGCCTTGCGTCCGGCGCGCCCCCGCCAGGCGTTCCACCTCGGCTTCCAGTTCGGCCAGGCGGGCGCGGCGCTGCGGGGCTTCTTCCAGCTCGGCGCGGATTTCGCGGGCCTGCCCGTCGAGGCTGGCGATGCTGTTTTCAGCGCCTTTGCGCTTCTGCGCCGCCCGCTCTCGGTAATCTTCCCAGGCATCCAGCCCCAGAATGCTCGATAAAATGCGTTTGCGGTCGCCGGGGCGCTGCTGCGAAAACTGGTCGGCCCGCCCCTGCAGAAAGAACGACGCATTGATGAAGGTGTCGTAATCCATGTGCAGAATATGCTGGATGCGCGCCTCGGTGTCGCGCAGCGACTTTTCCGTCAGGCTCTTCCAGCCCGCTGCCTGCCCATCCGCAGATTGGGTCTGCACCATGAATTCCAGCAGGCCGGTCTTGTCGCGCGGCTTGGCGCGCACAATGCGGTAGGTGTTGTTCTCATACTCAAAATCGAAGGTCACCTCGGCGGTTTTGGCCCGTGCGTTGATCACCGAATCGTCGCGCTTGCGCGCCTGTCCAAACAGCGCCCAGGTGATGGCATCGAGCAGCGAAGATTTGCCCGCCCCGTTGTGACCGGAAATGCAGGCCAGGTTGAAACCCGAAAAATCCAGCTCGACCGCCTCCTGGTACGAAAGAAAACCCTTCAACCGCAGGTGCAGCGGAATCATTCGTCGCCCCCCAGCCGGCTGATCAGGTCGTTGGTGGTGACCACTTTATCGCGGCCTTTGAGGGCGCGCCAGAATTCGTCATTGTAGCGCCGCGTGCGCACCGGAATGGGCGTGGGCACGCCCCAGCCCAGCAGCAGCACCTCTTCCTTGGGCTGCAGGCGCGAGAGCATGCCGCGCAGGGCGTCGCGCCCGGCCAGGCCCGAAAGCACCGCGTGAATATCCTCTTCGTCGCCCAGCCAGCCGGTGATGCGCGTGCCGAGCTGGCTCATCACCTCGTCATAAATTTGCGAGGGACGCTGGTCAATGATCAGCAGGGTCACCCCATATTTGCGCATTTCGCGGGCAATGGCGCTGAAGGCGGTCTGCCCGGCCATTTCGCGGTTGAGCAGCTTGTGCGCCTCTTCAATTACAATCACCAGCGGGCGCGGCTCCTTGTGCTGCTGCGGGTGCGAGCGGTACTGGTTGGTGCGCTCTTCCCACAGGCGGCGGATTTTGCGCGTCAGAATGTTGGTCACCAGCAGGTAATCGAGATCGGCCTCGTGGTCGCCAAAGGAAAGGATGATGTTCATGCCGCTTTCCAGGCTGTCAATCACCTTCTTGAGCGAATCGGCGGCCGGCCGTTCCACAATATAGGGCAGGTTGAACACCCGCTCCAGTTTGCCGCGCAGCCCCACCGCCGCCAGTTCATTGACGTTGTTCTGGGCGGCCCAGGCCTGCACGCTGCCCGGCGCGGGGATCTTCTTGCCGTTGTCGTCTTCAATGTAATCGTTGGTGGTCATCTGCCTGAATTCGGCAAACCAGCGCGTTGGACCAAAACAGTGTACCAGGGCGCTGAGGGTGGCCGGCGTGGTTTCGCGCAGGTTCAATTCACGCGTCAGCATCTCAATATCTTCGGGCATGATGTCGCTTTCGGCCAGCTCCAGGGTGAAATCGGGCTGCTGCCCGCGGATGGTGGCCCCGGCCCCCAGCCCCACCATGCGCACCTTTTGGGGAAGCTGCCCGCGCAGCCCCAGCACCTTCTGGCCGGTGTCGGCGGCAATATCGTCCGGGCCGTATTCGTTGTGCATATCGAAAATCAGCACCGCCGTGCTGCTGTGGTGGATCAGCCCGGCCAGCACCATGCGCGTGAGGAACGATTTGCCCGTGCCGGTGGCGCCAAAAATGCCCGACGAGCGCTTGACCAGGCGTTCCAGGTCAATCTGCACCGGGTGGCCCTGCTCGCGCGTGTAGCCGATGACGAAATTGCCCTTGAACACCTCAGCAATATCGCCCGCGCTGGCCAGGCGCACCGGGGTGTGCTGCGGCGGGATGGTTTTCACCGGAATGGGGGTGGCGCCGTCGGGATGTTCCTTGCGCCAGGCTTCATATTTGGGCGAACCCAGGTCGGGGCCACGCTCCAGCATCAGGGTCGGCAGCACTTCCAGGTTGGTGTACAGGGCCTGCTGGTACAGCAGGCGCGAAATTTGCGGAGGCAGGCGGTTTTCGCTCTGTTCATCGGCAAAGCGCGGATCGGTGGCGCCCAGCATGATATCCGTCACCAGGCCGTAAAACAGCCATTCTTCGGTTTCCATGATCACAAAGCCGCCTTCCTGCACCTTTTCGGCTGGCACGGTCAGGCGCGCCTGCAGGCTGGCTTTCAATCCGCCGCCAATCACGTAGCCAATGTTGGGTTCGGTTTCGCTCATCGCCTATGCCTCCGTGTTCAGTTCGCTGAGGGCACCCAGAACGCCCATCAGGGTGGGATAATCGTCGCGCAGCAGCACAATCAGCTCGGCGGTGGCGCGCGTCAGCCAGTCGGCCTTGCCGCAGCTCGCCTGGGCCGCGCCGGTCTGCTGGAAATGCGCCGCGGCCAGTTCGCCCAGCGGCACATCCTTGTTTTGCAGCAGGTGGCGCAGGTAGCCAAAGCGCCCGTGGTTGGTGAAGGCGCAAATTTCTTGCGGGCTGCACAGGTAAATGAGATCCAGGCACAGCGGCGGCCGCGGCGGCAGCATATGGCTGATTTTTCCACCCAGTTCGTAGCCCACCGCCAGCACGCTCAACTCCACCGGCACGTTGCGGTTCAGGCGGTTGTCGTGCACCACGTAATCGGGCACTTCATCAGTAACGGCCAGCTGGCGCACCATGCCGTCATCATCTATGCGCATATCATAGATCAAGCCAAACACCTGGTAACCGGCCTGCAGGGGGGCGCGCACCAGGGAACCGAAGGCCGGGACATCCAGCTGCGAAACCCGGCACCCCGCCACAAAGCCGCGCGTCGATCCGCGCAGTAAACGGCCAATTTCAATCGCTTCAACACTCATGGTTTCACTTCCTCATATTTCTGCCAGGCAGGTCTTTGGCGCTTTGCTTGTTGGAGGTGCGCAAATCCCAGATGCCGTTGCGCATCATTTCCGCCACAATCAGGTCTTCAATTTCCATCTGGTCTTTTTGCGTCACCACCGCCACCTCATGGGCGCGGTGCAGCACATAAGGATAGGGCCGGCTGCTCATCAGCCGCGACTGGCTGTACAGCACCGCATGCAGGGTGTTCAGCAGCAGGCGCGATTCCGCCACCCAGGCTGGAATTTCCACCCGCGCCAGGTAGGGCTGCTGCCCCTGTCCCACGTTCAGATAAAAGAAATGCAGGGCCAAATCGCCGGTGAATTCTTTCAATGACTCAGAATGGATGGCAAACACCGCCGAACGGTCCCCCGGCTCGGTGAGCACATGCTCGAACAGCAGGCGGTCATACAGCGGCATGAAAGGCCGCGCCCGCCCGGCCTGGTCCACCTCATGCGAGGGCAGGCTCAAAATTTCCAGCAGGCGCACCACCAGGTCGCTGCGCGGGCGGTCCACGTAGCCCGCCGCGGCTGTGCTCAGGGTGCGCAGCTGGCGCAGCACCTCCATGTAATCTTTGAGGGCGTGGTCAAATTCAGCGTTGCGCTGCGGGGTGCGGTAAAGTTCAAGCTGGCCGTCGGTGAGGGTCACCACCACCCCGCCCTGTGTGTCGCGCGCCAGTTCCACCAGGCGGCGGCGTTCTTCCAGGTCGCGGCGCAGCGCCACCACCTCTTCTGAGATCATCCCGCCGTTAATGTACAGGTCGTCATGGTAGATCAGGCGGGTTTTGATGGTCTCCTTGGCCTGCGGAAAACACACCGCACCCACATTGACCAGCGAAAATTCCACCCGCGCGTGGCGGTTGGGGTTGATCTGCGAGCCGTCGGCAGCCAACACCACGGCTTCGGGCGGCAGGGGCGGCGCCGGAAAACGCGCCGCCAGGGCTTCGCTGGCCGGAGCGGCGCAGCGCAGCTCGTCATGGCCCACCAAAGCCACACCCAGGCGGGTTTCCACGGCAGGCAAATCCTCTGAATAGGCGCGCAGCACCTGCAGGGCGCGCTGCAGTTTATCCTGCAGGTCCTTCTGCACCGCCGGCTGCTGGCGGCCCATTTCTTCAATTTGCCCTTTCAAGGTTTGAAAATTAACCGGCATACCCCTCCTTTTGATCAGAACATTTGTTTGAATTTTACAGGCAAGTGGGTATTTTGGCAAGGATTTTTCCGCGGTCCGCGGGCATGGGGGCCTCTCAATGGCGGGCTGCTCCTTTGCGCAGGATAAGATGCAGGCGGGTGCGTCCATCCGCGCTGATCACCTCGTGGTGCTCATGGAAATCCTCATGCGCACCGGTGTCCAGTTCGGCCAGGGCCAGTAAATAGCGGGCCAGCTCGCGGTAGCCCTCAGCCTCTCCGCGGATGTCAATTTGCAGCGCGCCTTCATAAGGTTCATCAGATGGATTGAGAATGCCGTTTTCATCCAGGCGTTCTTCCCACACATAAAACCGCACCTGATCGCCAACAGCGGGCGCGGCAATGCCCCCGCTCCAGCCCTGCCCGGGCTCGCCGGTCAGGCTTCCATCGCCGCGGAAGCGGATCTCAAGGGGAACTGTTTTGGGGGTCATTTTTGCTTTTTTGCGTGTCATGCTCACATTTTACACCATCCGCGCCATCCCGAAGAAACTTCTCAAACATCACTTTCCAGAAACCGCAAAGAAACAGCCCCAAGAACGTAAACGCTCAGGTCAGGTGGTCAATCTGATGGGATTGGATTGGAACAGCTTTATAACTTAACACGGCAGGCAATCTGCCAGCGGCAAGCCCCCATGTTTCCGCAAATCGTGCTATAACTTAAGATATGAAATTTCCGGCCGGATCAAAAGTGCTCCTCATCCCCTGGGTGGAAGTCTCCAGCTTCGCCGCCCTGGCGATGAACGCCTGCTTTTTTGCCTTCTGGTTTGTGGTCTTTTCGGGGCAGCCGCCCCGCCCCTCCTATTCCTTCACAGTGGCCTTCTTCCTCGGGCTGATTCTTGGCGCTTATGCTTTGGCGGGCTGGCTGAACAGCCGCAGCCTGAGCAAAAACCGGCGCGCCGTTCTGCTGGGCATCGTCATGCTGATCACCCTGCTGCTGGCCATGCAGTGGCTGGCGGTGTGGCCCCAATCGCTGCTGCAGGCTGAAACCTGGGCTCCGCTGTGGGCGGCTTTTGTCAACTGGGGCGACATTCCCGCCGCCTTCTGGGTGGTGGCTGCCGCCCTGCTGACCTGGCGCTGCGCCCTGAGCATCGCCGCTGAAGGCGCGCCGGAGGCCAACCTGCTTCAGGTGCTTTTCTACATGATGCTGCTCTCCATGCTGCTTTATGATTTCTTCCCCTCATCCATCACCGTGGAAGAAGTGGGTTTCACCTTTTATATGATCCTGGTCAGTGGCATGGTGGCTGCCAGCGCAGCTCGCCTGGCTGAAGTCAACGGCATGCGCGGCTCGCGCCTGGCCCCCTTCACCCTCACCTGGCTGGGCGGGCTGGTGGGCACGGCCACCGTCATGGTGCTGGCCGGCACCCTGCTGGCCCTGGCCATGCACGCCGGCCTGATCAACCTCGTTCTGGGCGTCTTCACCTTTATTGTTGTCGGCCTGGGCGGACTGCTGGCCCTGCTGCTGCTGCCTGTCGCAGATGTGATTATCAGCCTGTTCATGACCCTGCTGACGGCAGTGTTCAATTTCTTCAACCTGGTGGGGCTGAGCGACTGGCTAAAAAAGGCCCAGGATTGGCTCGATTCCAACGAACTGGCATTTTTGCAGCAGATCAGCACCCTGATGCAGGAAAGCCGTCCCTATGCCCTGCTGGCCATGATCCTGGCTCTGGCAGCCCTGGTTTTTCTGGCCCTGCGCATCCGCAAATATGGGCGCATCAGCCCGGTGGACAACCTGGCCTCGGGTCTCAGACCGCCCCGCGAAGGCTGGCTGCCGCGTCTGCGGCGCTTTAACAGCCTGCCCAATTTTCTCCACCGCTCACGCCAGGTGATCAACGCGCTGCGCATCCGCCGCATCTACGCCGAATTTCTGGCCCTCTGCAAAAAGCAGCAGTGCCCGCGCACGGTCTGTGAGACCCCGCTCGAATTTCAGATCCGCGCCCTGCGCGCCTTTCCCAACAGCGGCCCTGACCTGGCCGCCATCACCAGCGCCTATCTTCGCATCCGCTACGGCGAGCTGCCCGAATCGGACCAGGAGGTAAGCACGGTGCTCAAAGCCTGGAATCACTTCAAGCGCCAGGTCACCTTCCCCAAAACCCCCGAATTGAAACCCTGACCGCAAAAGACCTGTCCCTGCGCATAAAAGTCATCAAACCTTTGGTTTCGTAAAAATCAACGCACAGGGTTTTCGTTCTGCGTCCTCCAAGGAGATAATGGCCGCCAGACCGGGGTGTTTACGCAAGCCTGGAACCAATTAACCGCCAAATACGTCTCATGGGTGGATAACCAACCGTTAAGTTTTTCCGGAGGTCGCCATGAAACATAAATTGGCCTGGATTCTTTTCACCGTGCTTCTGCTGGTGTGCTTTTTCACCGATGTGGCCCACGCCGACGGCATCATCATCGTTGATCCGCCCATCTGCGAGCACGACAGCTGCCCGCTGCCCATCAGCCAGCTCAACATCCGCTACCACCACGTCACCGTCACCATCGAAAACCAGGTGGCCGTCACCCATGTGGACCAGGTGTTTTACAACCCCAACAGCTGGACCGTGGAAGGCACCTACATTTTTCCCATTCCGGTGGATGCCGTGGTCACCAACTTTGTGTTGTGGATTGACGGCCAGCCGGTGGAGGGGCAGGTGCTGAGCGCCAATGAAGCGCGCGCCCGCTATGAAGAGATCGTCCGCAGCATGCGCGACCCCGCCCTGCTGGAATACATGGGGCGCGGAGCTGTGCAGGCGCGCATTTTCCCCATCCTTTCCGGCGGAGAGCGGCGCATTGAGCTGGAATACAGCCAGGCGTTGACCGCTGAAAACGGCCTGCTGCGCTACACGTATCCTCTGAACACAGAAAAATTCAGCAAGCTCCCTCTCGAAAGCGTCAGCATTGATCTCAACATCACCTCGCCCGAATCCATCCGCGCCGCCTATTCCACCAGCCACAATGTGACCATTGAGAAGACCGGCGATCATCAATTGAGCGCCAGTTATGAAGAAAATAATGTGCTGCCCGACACCGATTTCACCTTCTACTACTCCATCGGCGAAACCCAGGCCTTTCACCTGCTCACCTACCGCGACCCTTCTGACCCAACCGACCCGGAAGGCTTCTTCCTGCTGCTGATGGCCCCCAAACCCGGCGCGGCCAGCGAAGCCCTGCCCAAAGACCTGATTCTGGTGCTGGACCGCTCGGGCAGCATGGAGGGTGAAAAATTCCTGCAGGCGCAGGCTGCCCTGAATTACATTCTTGCACATCTCAACGAGGGCGACCGTTTCAATGTCATCACCTTCTCCAGCGACCTGGAAACCTACGCTTCGGGTCTGCGTTCGATGGATGAGGCCGCCCAGGCGTCCAAGTGGGTGGACCGCCTGGCCCCCATGGGCAGCACGGATATCAACCGCGCTCTGCTCGAAGCCATGGGCATGGCTGATAAGGAACGCCCCACCTACGTGATCTTCCTCACCGACGGGCTGCCCACCCGCGGCGTCACCGATCCCCAGCAGATTTTGAACAACGCCGCCAACAGCGCGCCAAAGAATGTGCGCCTGTTCGCCTTTGGCGTGGGTTATGACGTGGACACCTTTCTGCTGGACACCCTGGCCCAGGAACACAGCGGCAAGAGCACCTATGTGGGCCCGGGCGAGGCGCTGGATGAAATTCTTTCGGCTTTCTATGCCACCATCAGCACACCGGTGATGACCGGTCTGAATCTTGAATTCAACCGCATCAATGTGTATGATCTTTACCCCAACCCGCTGCCCGACCTGTTCATCGGTTCGCAAATCGCCGTGGTAGGCCGCTACCGCGACGGCGGGGTGGGCAGCATTATCCTCTCCGGCGAGGTGGAAGGCTCGCGCCAGCAGTTCACCTATATTGAACAGAAATTTTCCACTGACAGCCGCGCGGCCAACCCCACCCTGACGGCCCTGCCGCGCCTGTGGGCCACGCGCAAAATCGGCTACCTGCTCAACCAGATCCGCCTGAAGGGACCTGACCAGGAGATGATTGACCAAATCGTCAAACTGAGCATCCGCTACGGTATTGTCACCCCCTACACGTCTTACCTGGTCACCGAAGATATGACCCTGGGTACTGAGGCGCAGGACAAGCTCTCGCAGGAGGCTTACAACCAGGCGGCCGCAGCCCCCACCGCCCCATCGAGCGGCGAGGATGCGGTGCGCAAGGCCGCCGAACAGGGCGCCATGCAGGAAGCCGAAGCGCCTTCGACCCTTTCAGGCGAGGCGGCCAGCCGCGTGCGCATCATCGGCTCGCGCACCTTCGTGCTGAAAGACGGGCTGTGGATTGACACGACCTACGACCCGCAGAAACAGACCCCGCAAAAGGTCAACTTCCTTTCAGATGACTACTTCAAGCTGGCGCAGACCAGCCCGGACCTGGCTGCCGCCCTGGCCCTGGGCGACCGGGTGCTGGTGGTGGTGGGCAGCGACGCCTACGAAGTGGTGACCGATGGCGCCAGCAGCGGCCCATTGACCATCTCCACGCCCGAGCCCACGCCAACCGGCCGCCCCATTCCCACGCCCATCACCGGCGATCCCATCCCCACCCGTGAGGGCACGCAGACTTCAAGCCAGCCCACGCCTGAAGCCACCAGGGCTGCCGGGCCTTCGCCGCTGGGCTGCCCCGGCGCCCTCATCCCCGTCGCGCTGATTGGTCTGGCCCCGGTGCTGCTGCGCCGCCGCAAATAAGACCACAAGTTCCATTTTGCAAAGACCGGTCCCCGCCAGTGTTGGCGGGGACCTTTTTACATGTGCCGTGCGAGTCTCTGCCTTGCAGGCAACCGCGGAAAAACGGCCTGATCAGGTGATTTGAACGATCTGCACGGTGGTGCCGCAGTATTCGCAGTGGAAACCGTAGAGGGCGGCGTCAGATACGTCATTGCGCAGTGCGTCCGCTTTCACCTGACCCACATAGAACATCTGCCCCTGGCATTTGGGGCAGCCGGGAATTTCGGGCTGCTGCCACCATTCAGGGTAACCGCCAATGGTCGCCAGCACCGGGCTGAGCCAGGTGTCGCGATCGGGGTTATAGGGCTCTAGGCGCAGGATATATTGATCTTCAGGCGGCTCCAGTTCGCCGCCTTTACAGCAAGCGTCAGCCGCAGGGCGGGGCTTGCCCGGGTCAGCAGCATTGCCAATCAGAGCCACCTGAGGTTGACCAGGGGTGATCACCTTGCTTTCGTAGGAAACGCAGATGCTTTCATCGCAATCTTCACAGGTGCTGATGAACCAGTGCTGCACGGGCAGGGGTGAGGATGCCAGCGGTTTGCCAGGCAGCAAATCCAGCGAAAGGGTCAGCAGGTGGGCAGGGGGCATCTTGCAGCCCCAGCCGGTTTTTTCCGGCAGAAAATCAGCATGGTCCAGGGGATAAGCCAGGCCGGGCTGGGTTTCGGTGGGAACGGCAGGTGAATCTTCGTCCTCGCGGCGGTTCCGGCCCACCTCATAGCCCACCACCTCCATAAATTGCGGCACAAAGCGCATCACGGCAGGGCCGCTTTCGGGAATGGCGAGTAAAAATTCGGTGCACAGGTTGCCCACTTTGGCTGATTTGCGCGACAGCTCAGCCAGGTGTTCAAGGGCGCGCGGGGTGCCGGCGCCAATCAGCAGCATCACCTGCTCTTCACTGATTTTGGGCAATTTTTTGGCGATTTTGGCAGCCAAAGCGTCCACCGCCTCATCCGAGGCGCCGCGCGCCACCAGAAAATACCAGCGGCGGTCCATCTTGCGCAGCAGGCTGAGCCAGTCCAGCTTCCAGCCCAGCACATCGTCGGCATAGGGTTTGAAGGCTTCGGGGTCGAATTTCAACAAATCTTCAAAACGGTCATCTTCCATCAGGTCATTGAGGAAGAAGCGTGCCAGCGATTTGCGCTGCCCCGGAGTGGAAAGGGTCAGTTTGGCCAGGTCGCCCTCGGCGCCAACCGCCGGATCGTACCAATCGGCATCCGGAACAGGCACGCGGGGCGGCGGTTCCTGTCCGACCACGCGCACCAGCGTGGAGGCCTTTAACTTGCATTCGGGTGAGGGCAGCACCGTGATGGGCTGTTCATCGGGCACCCAGGCCAGCGAGCCGTCAGACATGGGCAGCAGGGCGGCCCATTCCTGCGGGTCGCGGCGGCGGGGCATGCCTTCCAATCGGCCGAGGGGCTGCAGGGTCTGCGGGTCAAACCGCCAGACTTCATAAGTTTTGGGACTGCGGGTGAAATAAGCCCCTCCCTTAACACAAACCACCGCCAGCAGGTCACCCTTGTAAAACACCGGCGGGCTGACCACAGGGATGGCATCGCTGGCATCGCCATTGCGGACGGCATGCCATTCCGCCACCTTGTCACCGGCCAGGTTGAAAGCCACCATGCCTTTCTTTCCGGCCAGAATCAGTCGCTGGCAATCAGGGGTGAAAGCCACACAAGGCGGGTAAAACATGATATCGCGCCAGCCAAAGCAGGCCAGGGTCTGATCATCGCGGCCGAGCACCACGCGCTTGGTGGCCGCCAGCGCCCAGGTGTGTCCATCGCCAGCAATCACCACCTGAGGAATAGTGATTTCATCCCCGGGTTTCTCATCCCATTCATACGGCTCCTGCAAAATGGAGGGTTCCTGATCAAAAAGCACATGTTCGCGCGGGTTTCTGCCGCTGCCGTTCCACACCTGACGCAGGCGGCCGGTTTTGAGGTTGCTGGCGGTCAGACGGCTGAACCGCTCGCCGGTGACGGGATCTTTGATGGAATATTCAGGGTTGGTGAAGCCCCAAATTTCCTCACCGCCGGGGTGCAGGGTCTCGCCTTCGCCCACCGGACGCGCCTGCAGTTCCTTGCCCTCAAGGGCGTCGTTGAGGTTGACCACATGATTGCCGTTGGAATAACCGTTGTTATAAAGCGCCAGTCCCTGCGGCGAAAAACTGATCGCCTGGTTGAGGTGGCTGTGGAAAGTGGCAATTTCCTTGCCGTCGAGGATCACCTGCAGTTCACTGTTGCTGCTGGCAGCCCGGGCAAACAGGCGCCCACCGGCCAGTTCCATGCAGTGAAGTACTTCTGTCGTCATGTGCAAACTCCTTTTTAATATCGTCTGTTAACCATGCCTGGGGTAAATCATCAAAAGGTAACGGCCAGGCCGTGGGTGTTTCATCCAGTCTATCCCGACTGCAGAATGGCGCGCACGTTGTCGAAGCAGCCTTTTTCAAGATCGGCCCGGTTAATCCAAAAATAAACCCGGCCGGCGTCGCCAAAATTCAATCCCCTGGCCGGATCAGAGGCAGCCTGAAACAAAAGGCTCAGGGCGCTCATTTTTTGGGTCAGTTCTTTTTCGTGCACCCAGTGGTAATCCTTATACTTGTAGCGCCCGGCGCCGTGGCGCACCACCAGATCCAGGCGCAGTTCCCCACCCTGAATGGGAACCGGGTGTCCCAGCAGCCAGCTGCCGCGCGGGTTCAGGGCCTTCACCAATTTGAGGTAACGCGCAGCATCGCCGCTTTTGAAGGGCAGCGGGGTGACCATGGGAATCATATCACCGTCATACACTTCGCACAGGGGCGGCAGGGTCAGGGCGCGCTCAAAGCCCAGGCGGCAGGGCGGGTCATAAACCATGAAGAGCTCCGGCGCATCTGCCGGCGGCTGCAGCGGGGTCAGCTCAACGCCAGGCGGGGTGAAAATCACCGCGCAGCGGTCCATGCCCTGGCCCGTATTGTAACCGGTCAGCATGCCGTCAAAAAAGAAGGAAAGCAGGCCGGCGGGCGGCAGGCTTTTTTCAAGGTCCACTTCCACCAGGTCTTCACAGTGAATTTGCATCAGAAATTCCAGCAGCACGCCGTCACGCACCGGCCAGGGGGTCCCTGGCGGCAGGTCAGGCAGCCCGCCCGTTCTGGAACAGCCCACAGGCAGGTCCTTGGCGGCGGCGGCGCGCAGGCAAAGGGCCGGGCGGGCCACCGCCTGCAGCTCGCCGAGCAGATGTCCCAGCTTGTTTTGTTGCACCAATTCTTCAAAAGCAGGCATCATGGGCGTTTTTCCGTTTCAATTTGCCAGTTTTGCCGTGCGGCTTCGCCAATATGCAGTTCCAGCCTGGCAGGGTGGCTGACGTGGGCCTGGTTTCCGTGCAGCGATACCTTGATGGGGCCCTGCGGCGTGGGAATGGTCCCTTCGGCCCAGGTCAGATCGCCCAGATTGGGGTTGAATTCAAAGTGTGCAAACCCGTTGGCCAGCGGGCGCACCCCCAGCACGGCCGTGTGCAGCCAGCTGGCCGGGCCGCCCGACCAGCCGTGGCAGAGCGAGGTGCGGTAGCCGCCGTACCAGTAATATTCAGAACCCACCACCGACACCGCGTGCGGATCCACCCCCAGCCATTCAGGACTGAAAACTTCCCACAGCGAGGTGAGGCCGAGTTGAAGGGCATGACCCCAGTGGCGGCGCAAAGCGGCCAGCCCCCAGGCCACCTGCCCGATGCGGGCGGCGGCCTCAAGGTCGTAGAGGCGGTGCCAGGCGGTCATGGTCATGGGCAGGTCAGCTTCCAGGCCTTCCTCAAACAGCGTGCGGCAGGTATCGTCATCGAAGGCGCCGGAAAGGATGGCCGCCGCACTGACATGATGAGGCGCGCCAGCGATCAACGGCTGCAGGCGGCGGGCAGTGTCCAGCATCAGGGCATGCAGCTCGCGGTAAGGAGCGGCGGGCTGCCCGGCCGCTTCCAGCAGGTCGGCGCCGGCCTGCATGGCGCGGCAGGCCAGCAGGTGGCAGAAGGTTTCGCGGTCTTCGGGGGTGAGGGGCGCCCAATCCACAAAATCCCAGCCGCCGCGCAGGCGCCAGAGGGCGCCGCCATCGAGGGAGGCGGCAACCTGGTTGAGCACAGCCTGAACGGCGGGCAGCAGTTCGGCAGCCAGGGTGGCGTCGCCCGTATAGCGCCAGTAATCAGCCATGCCCACCAGCCAGAACAGGGTGTACGAAGGGATGTCGTTAATAAAACCGCTCTCGGTTCGCTGGGTGAGGGCCAGGCCGGGGTAGCGCAGGGTTTCCAGCGCCGGCAGCGGGGCGGGGCCCAGCTCAGAAAGCACGGCCAGGCTGCGGCGCACCAGGCGGGCATCGCCAAAGGCGTGGTAAATGCTGAGGGCTTCCGCGTGCAGGTCGCCCATCCAGGGCAATTGGTCACGCTTGATGCCGTCCCAGACCTCGTTTTGCATGCAGAGATGGGTGGTGCGGGCCGAAAGATCCCAGATCTGGTTGAGGATGGGGTCTGAGCAGTTGAAAGCGCCGGCGGGTTCCACAGGGTAGCGGATGTGCTCCACCTCCAGCGGTTCCACCAGCAGTGGGGCTTCGCCGGCGCTGAGAGCCATCAGGCGCACATAGCGGAAACCGGTGGGGGCCGAAATGAAAGTTTCCCCATCGGCCAGTTCAAAAATATCGGTGATACGGTTGATGGCGCGGTTGACCTCGCCAATCGATTCGCCGGTGGAAAGGGCCAGGATGGCCGGGCCGCCGCTGCGCAGCTCCACATGGACGCGGGCAAAGGTTTCAGCACCGCAGTCAAAGGTGATGGCCGGGGCGCGGGCCTCGAAAGGCTCCAGCCAGGCGTTCATCTGGCGTGAATGAGCCTCACGCACGGCGTGCCAGGCGCGCTGGCGGCGGGTGTTTTCAATCACCGGCGGGTAGGCCGGGTAAGGGCGCAGCGGGCGCAGTTCAATGGCGAAGTTTTCCAGCAGGCCGGCCGAGGCGCCCGCCTGGTTCAGACCGGTGGAAAAGCCCGCCACGCGGGTGAGGGTTTCGCGGGTGACGCTCTGCCAGCCGTTGCTGAGCCAGCAAAAGTCATCTGGGGCATTGCAAGGCATGCCCCAGGGTTCAGCCCAAACGCCGTCAAAGGCCCACGCCGGACGCCATTCCGCGCGCGACTCATCTTCGTGCCAGCCGGCCGGCGGATCGGCGGCCATGCGCCAGGCGCCGTCAGTGGCCAGGCGCGCCAGGCTTTCGCCATCCACCCAGTCGAGCGCGGCCAGCAAAAATGGCTGCGATTGGCCGGCAGCCTGAGCTTCAAAGCTCAGGCGGTGGGTTCCCGCGGTGAGGGGCAGGGGCAGCACATGCATGGCTCGCCAGGAGGGCATATTGGCCTGGGGAACCGTCAGCGGGGCGCCGTCCAGCCAGGCCTGGTAGGGGCCGCTGCAGGCCACCGCCAGGGCACCGGAGGTTTCTATGTTGACGTTGAAGGTATGGCTGAAAGCCACCCGGTTGGGAGATTCATCCCAGGGCCACCAGATGCGCCGGGGCAGCGGAGTTGAATATTCGTCACCAGAGAGGGTCATGGGTTACCTCGCAGATCGAATGAACAGGAATGAGACTACAGTTAATTATAGCCCAATTGGCGAGTTGGGTTTGATGGGCAAAAGCCTGTTCCCTGCGGAAAGTGGGGTGAATTTTGCAAAAGAAAACCAGCTGGTTTAAGCCCTGTTTTCTCAGCCGCCAGCGGCGCGAAGCGTGTGATGGATTAAAAAGACCACCCCCGCTCAATGAGCCGGGGTGGTCTGAAAAAAATCACGTCAGGGTGATGCGGGCAACCGCTGAAAACTGATCAAACAATTCCAGCGGGGTGGTAAAGCGCCGGGCAGGGCTGGCATCCAGGCATTTCATCACAATGGTTTTGTACGACGTCGGGATGGGTGCTTTGCCATCTGTCAGCAAGGTATGCAGCAGAACCCCCAGAGCATAGATATCGGCCTGCGGGGTAAGGGGCAGGCCCTTGCGTGTTTCGGGTGCGGTGTAAGGTGAGGTGTTGATGGGAATGGGCCTTTCCACCAGGGCAGGCAGGCTGAAGCCCGCCAGCATGATGGTGCCGGAGGGGCGGGTGAAAATGGCGCGCGGCGAAAGATTGCCGTGAATGAGCCCTGCCTGGTGGGCAGCCTGGAGGGTTTTGCACACCGTTTCCAGAACTTCCAGCACCCGCGGGATGGATAAACGCCCCTGCGCAGCCTCAAGCTCGCTTTGCAGAGACACCCCCTGGATATCATCGCTGAACAAAAGGGCGCATTTGCGGTGAATTTCCAGCCCGCTGGAGCGCACAGCCTGGGGATGGCGGAAAGCGGCAATGGCGCCGGCCTCGCGTTCAAGGCGCTGGAGGAGCGCCCGGTCGTCCATGATGCTGTCATCCAGCAGGGTCAGGATGGTGAAGGCGGCGCTGCGCTCATCCCAGGCGCGGTAAGTGCTGAACAGATTGCCGCGGTCCATGAGAACGTCAAGACGGTAGCGTTTTAAAATCGTTTGGCCGGTCAAATCCATGAAATCTCTCCTCAAAACAGCGCTGGCGTGATGCGCGGCGCTGCAAGCCAAATGAAGTCCGGGGTACAATTCCGGTCCGGATCATTATAACACCCAAAAAGCCTTTTCCGGGTTGCATAATGTCTGACCACACGATAAAATCAATGCAGATATTGAACCGGAAAGGGAACCCCTCATGCCATACCAGGAAGAAATGATAAAATTGCTCCTGTCACTGATCTTGGGCGGACTGATCGGCGCGGAGCGCGAATTCCACGACAAGGCAGCCGGGCTGCGCACCATCATCTTTATCTGCACTGGCGCCACCTTGTTCACCCTGGTCTCCACCCGTTTCAGCGAGACCGGAGACCCGGCGCGTGTGGCGGCGCAAATTGTCACCGGCGTGGGCTTTCTGGGCGCAGGGGCCATTTTGCGGGACGGCGCGCGCATCATCGGTCTGACCACCGCCGCCACCATCTGGATCACCGCAGCCATCGGCATGGCCATTGGCGCCGGGGAATACCCGCTGGCAGTGGGCGGCACGGCTGCTGCTCTGCTGGTTTTGTGGGTGTTTCCAAAAATTGAACAGTGGCTTGATCACTCACGGCGCGAATTCCGGGTTTATGAGCTGACCTGCAGCGCCGAACACAGCAATATTCAACGCATTGAAAAAATGTTTCGCGATGCAGGCCTGCATATCCGCAATGACCGTTACACCCGCAAGGGTGAGGAAATGGTGTGCGTGTGGGAGGCTTCCGGCGCAGCGCACTGCCACAATAAGCTGGTGGAAATGATCTTCAGCGACAAGGATATTCACGAGTTCAGGTTTTAGTTAGAAGAAAGAAAGAGAAACAAAACAGGCATGCTTCAACCGCATGCCTGTTTTGTTTCAGCTTTTAAAGGCGCAGCGCGCCAGCAGGGCTTCGGCCAGCTCTTCCGTCACCGGCTGGCGTCCCAGGTAAGGGAACTGGCCGCCCCGGCTCTCGCGCCCGTGCTCATCTGATCCGCCGGTGATGAGCAGGTTGAAACGCCTGGCCAGGGCAGTGAAATAAGCCCGCGCTTCGGCATTCAGGCGGTGATGAAAGATCTCAATGCCGTCCAGGCCGGCATCCACCAGCAAAGCCAGGTCGTCGGCGGTGATCCAGGTATCTATGCCGTTGATGGCAATGATAGCAGGGTGGGCCAGCACGGCCGCGCCGCCAGCGCGGTGAATTTGCTCAATGGCGGCGCTCAGGCTGGCCGCCGGTGGGGGAACCTGATCCCAGCCGCTGCGCATGAGATCCACGCCGGCATCCCAGGTGGGGGCCAGGCCCAGGTGCAGCATGGCGCGCACAAGCTGAGAGAGGCCGGGGGCATGCGGATTCTGAACCGCCATATCCGCCGGAGTGATGGGGCAGCCCAAATCATTCAAAGCGCGGCAGCAGGCGGCAATCCGTTCTGCCAGGTCGGCCTGCCCGCGGCGGGCAAAGGCGCGAAAGGTCTCGTTTTCAGGGTCAAAGCCGTATCCCAGCAGGTCAATTTCGGCTTCGCCGGGCGGGCAATGGGGCGTGGGGCCGGGCCAGTGCGTGGTAAATTCAATGCCGGGGATAAGGCGCAAGCCAAGCTCACGGGCCAGGGGCAGCGCCGCCGTATAGGCATTGTAATTATCGTGATCCGTAATGGCCACGGTGCGCACGCCGTTGGCGGCAGCAAAGCGCAGCATGGCTTCGGGCGAGCACCAGCCGTCGGAATAATGGGTATGAAAATGCAGGTCAACGGGGTAAAATGTGTCCATCATGGCCAGGATTATAGCCTGTTTTGAAAGATTCGGGGAATTTCCCCCTGATTCTGGCGTTAATGTGTTGGCCGTTCTTCTTTGTTGGGTTACAATTAATGCAGCTTCTCTGACAAAGTCAGGGCGGCTGCCCATTATAAAAAATGGCGCGAATTTCAGCTTTCGTCATAAGCTCGCTTTGGGAGGAATGACAGCCTCGTGGACGTCGATTTATCTTTCCGGATTTATTATTTTGGCCTTATCCTTGCCTTTTGCATCTCTTTTGAAATGGTGCGTTACAGCCTGCAGCATCTCAATGCTGTGGGAGGAAAAACCTTCTTTGCCATGATGTCTGGGGTGCTGTTCTGGATCACCTGCACCCTCATCCCCTGGATCATCGGACCCGACTCCAGCCTGTTCTGGTACAAGGTCGGTTACCTGGGGGTTGAAATGGTGCCAGTGAGCTGGTTTCTGTTTTCCCTGGCCTATAACGGTCTGGACGTCAGGCGGCTGTGGCGATACTGGATCCTCCTGCTGATTATTCCGGTCTGGACCCTGACAGGGGTCTGGGGCGAGTGGTTTTGGGAGTCAATCCGCTTTATCAGTGGGGAAGAATTCAAGCTGGTGGCAGTGGATTTTCAGCCCTCATTCTGGATCCCGGTGCTCAATTCATATGCTCTGGTGATTGCCGGGGGCGTTTTGCTGATCATCGGCGCACTTAAATCTCATGAGGCGCACCGCGGCCGCCGGCTGATGCTGCTGCTGGCCAGCTTTTTGCCGCTCAGCACCAATATTCTGTATATGTTTGGCCTGACCCCACAGTTTGACTTTGATATGACGCCCATTTCCTTTGCCTTCAGCGGCGCGGCGCTGGGTTACGGTTTCGTGCGCTACCGCCTGATGAACCTGGTGCCGGTGGCGCATTCTTCCATGGTCGAACACATGGAAGACGGCGTGATGGTGCTGGACCCCAGCCTGATCATCCTTTACTGTGGGGATTCCTTTGAGAAGCTTTCAGGGCTGACTCTGCACCAGATCCGCGAGAAGCGCTTTTCAGAGGTTTTTCCGGAAATTCCTTTTGACCCGCAGCAGCCTGTTTTTGAAGCAGCCCTGCCAGCCGGCCCGGCGCCGCGGGTTTTCCAGGTGCGCTGCTCAAACCTGAAGGATGAACAGACCGGCCAGATGGGGTATTTGCTGGTCTGGCATGATATCACCGCGCGCAAGCAGATGGAGATGGACCTGGCCAACAGCACCACCCGCTTCACCCGCCTGTTTATGGAGGCGCCGCTGCCGATGATTGAGGCGGATGCCAGCCAGATGCTGCCGTTGATTGCCAGCGTGCCTGCCGGGGAAGATCCCCTGGCATATCTGCGCCAGCATCCTGAGCTGGCGCGAGCGGTGTTTAATCAGATCCAGTTCCGCCTGATCAACGACGCCATGCTGAACCTGTTCCAGGCCCCAGACCGCGACAGCCTGCAGCATTTCTTTTTCAGCAATCCAGCCGATCAGATTCCGATGGCGGCGGCCGTCATTTTCATGCCCGATCAGACCACCACCAGTTTCGATTTTGATGCGCGCACATTTAACGGTGAACAGCGCTTTTTGCGCATCCAGCTTTCGAATCTCTCCAATCCAGGGCAATTTGACCAGATCCTGATCCTGGCAGTGGATGTGACCGCGCAGCAGCACAGCCTTTTGGAAATGAAGAAAGCCATGGAACACGAGCGCAACATGAACCAGATCAAAAGCCGCTTCACCGCCATGGTTTCCCACCAGTTCCGCACCCCCTTGAATGTGATCCTGTCTTCCTCCGAACTGCTGCGCAACTATGAAGACCGGCTTTCATCTCAGCAGAAAGAGCGCTGTTTCCTGCGCACGGTGGAATCCATCCAGCAAATGACCACCCTGCTGGACGAGGTGCTGATGCTCGACCGGGCCGAATCAGCCTCGCTGCCGCAGCACATTCTGGCGGTGGACCTGAATGCCTTCTGCCGCGAGATGGCGGAGCGCTTCACTGACATCAACCACAAAAACCAGCTTGTGCGCTCAACCTATGCGGGACCCGAAAAACAGCAAATGGTTAACAAGTTCTTCCTGACCCAGGTGGTCGAAAACCTGCTTTCGAATGCCACCAAATATTCGCCGGAAGGCAGCGAAATCCACCTGCGCTGCCAGGTTGAAAACGGCCAGGCCGCCTTCGAAGTGCAAGATCACGGCGTGGGCATTCCCAAAGACGAATTGAAGAACATTGGCGATCCCTTTTACCGGGCCAGCAATGTGCAGGATGTGAAAGGCACCGGGCTGGGCATGGCGGTGGTCAACCGCTACCTGGCACAGATGGGGGGTAAAATGGAGATTGATTCTCATCCTGACCGGGGGACGCGCATCAACTTCGCCATTCCGGTCACCGAGGCGGAACCGCCGGAGGAAATTCACCATGAAGAAGACGGAGAAAACTTGCATATCGCCTGAGATTCTTTTCAGGCTGGTTCTGGCGGGAGTGATGGCGGCGCTGGCCCTGGGACCGGCAGCCGCGCCGGTTCAGGCGGCCCCGGCTGCCCAGGCGGTCTATGCCGACGCCCTGGCAGCGGAATGGGCCAACTGGTCGTGGAGCCTCACCGCCAATTTTTCAAGCACCTCGCCGGTGCACGGCGGCAGTTATGCCATCTCAGCCGCCTATACGGCCGGCTGGGGCGGGCTGCAGCTGGGCAACAACGACGGCGTGGATATTGGCAGCAGCAACCGCCTGGAGTTCTGGATCCACGGCGGCAGCAGCGGAGGCCAGCCCATCCGCTTCACCCTCAACAGCGGCTGCGGCAGCCTGAGCCAGGACCTGTCCCCCGCTGCCAATACCTGGACGCGGGTGGAAGTGGATTTGAGCCCGCTGCCGCCCCCGCGCCGCATCACCACCCTGGTCTGGATGAACAATTCCAACAGCGTGCCGGGAACGTTTTACCTGGATGACATCCGCTTTTACGAAGACACCAACCCGGTGACCCCGCCGGCAGCCCAGCCGGGACCGGCGCTGAGCGTGGACCTGGCAGCTACCGGTACGCTGATCAGCCCCTATATTTACGGCATGAATTTTGCCAGCGAAAGCCTGGCTGATGAGCTGGATTTGCCGGTGCGCCGCTGGGGGGGAAACTCCACCACCCGCTACAACTACCTGACCGACACCTCGAACCGCGGCAGCGACTGGTACTTTGAAAACGTGGCCGGCTCGGCCAACCCGGCCAACCTGCCGGATGGCTCGGAAACCGACCTGTTTATCGCACAAAATGTGCGCACCGGCGCCGAAAGTCTGATCACCATTCCGCTGATCGGCTGGACGCCCAAGGCGCGCGACGCCTCGTGCGGGTTCAGCGTCAGCAAATACGGCGCGCAGACCGACCGCGACTGGCAGTGGCGGCCGGATTGCGGCAACGGGGTGAGCAGCGGCGGCGGCAACATCACCGGCAACGATCCGCACGACACCAGCATGGAAATCACCACCGCTTTTGTGCAGGGCTGGATCACCTATCTGAAGGGCCGCTACGGCGCGGCCGGGGCGGGCGGGGTGCGCTTCTACAACCTGGATAACGAGCCCATGCTGTGGAACAGCACCCACCGCGACGTGCACCCGGCGGCCACCAGCTATGACGAGCTGCGCGACCGCACGGTGGCTTACGCCGCGGCGGTGAAGGCGGCGGACCCGCAGGCCCTGACCCTGGGACCGGTGCTGTGGGGCTGGACGGCCTATTTCTATTCAGCGCTGGACGCAGCCGCAGGCGGATCCTGGTGGAACAACCCGCAGGACCGCCTGGCGCACGGCAATGTGCCTTTCATCGAGTGGTACCTGCAGCAGATGCGCAGCTATGAGCTGCAGCACGGCACGCGCATTCTGGACTTTGTGGATGTGCATTATTACCCGCAGGCCGGCGGCATTTTCTCCTCTTCGCTGGGCGATGCCGCCACCCAGGCGCTGCGCCTGCGCTCCACCCGCGCTTTGTGGGACCGCACCTACACAGACGAAAGCTGGATTGCCGATGAGGTCTATCTCATTCCCCGCATGAAGGAATGGGTGACCACCAATTACCCCGGCACCCGCCTGGCCGTCACCGAGTATAACTGGGGGGCGCACTGCTATATTAACGGGGCGCTGGCTCAGGCTGATGTGCTGGGCATTTTCGGCCGCGAAGGGCTGGACCTGGCCACCCTGTGGGGGCCGCCCGTTTCGCAGGCGCCCGCCGCCTTTGCCTTCCGCATGTTCCGCAATTATGACGGTGCGCACAGCCGCTTTGGCGACCTGAGCCTGCCGGCCAGCAGCGCTGATGAGGCCCAGGTGGCCATTTTCGCCGCGGCGCATCCCAACGGCGGCAACCTGACCCTGCTGGTGATCAACAAAACGGATGTGCCGCGCACCAGCACCCTGGCGCTGCCGGGCTTGCAGGCCGGTTCGGCGCGCGTGTTCAGCTACGGCGCGGCCGATCTGAGCGCCATTCACGGCCCGACCACCCAGATGGTGAGCGCCAGCTTCAGCATGACCTTCGCCCCGCAGTCCATCACTCTGATCGAGATTCCGCAAACCGACACCCGCCTGCACCTGTTCATGCCGCTGGTGGCTGTGCCGTAGGAGGAAGACCTGCCCGATCACCTCAGCGATATTGCCGTCTATGACAACAGCGACCCGCGTCGCTCTTCATATCGCTTATCGGGTGCTGCCCCAAGGTAATTCTCCCGTTCTGCCCTCATGGCGGCATTAATCATCACCCAGATCATTTCTGGCACACAGTCTAATCCGTCTGTAGCAATTTTCTCCAAAATCTCTCGAGATAGTGCAGAATCAATTTGGTAGGTCATGGTTTCTCCTTTTTGTTTGGATACTTCCAGGATAACCTGATCTACCGTTTTTGTTATGGTTCGGAATTCTACAAAACTAATTGTACGCCGTTTTGTTCCCTTTTTTACCGCCTCGTTCAGCGCGCCGGGGCGGTTCCCAAAAACGTAACCGTATAGCTCTCCGCCGCGCCCTCAAATGCCAGGCGCACAGCCGCGCCGCTGCTTTTGTTAATCAGGTATATATGCTGGGCGGCGGCGTCCTGCACATAGCCCAGCAGCCAGCCGCTGCCGGCCACATCCTTCAGCAGGACAATATCTTCCGGCAGGGGCGCCAGTTCGCTGTCTTTCTGCGCGGCCAGGTCAAAGCGGTGCAGGGTCATGCCGCCGCTGGCGTTCACCGCCGCGGTGTAAATGGCCTTTTCGCTTTCCACCCAGGCCCAGGGCGCGTCGCGGCCGGGAATGGCCAGCAGTTCGGTCGTCTCGCCGCTGGCGCGGTCGAACGCCATCAAATGCGTCACCTGTTCATCCATGCCCAGGGCGGTCATTTTGGCAAAAAGCAGCTTCTGGCCCGCCACATCCCAAACCAGGTCGCGGTAATACAGCCCATCCTCGGCCTTCACCTGCGCGTCCTGGTAAACCAGCTTTTCCACCGCGGTGCCGCCGTAAGTGGAGATCAGCGCAATGCCCAGCGGATCCAGGCAGCCCTCGCGCTCGCCGTAGTTCAGCGCCGAAGCCAGGCTGGCGCTGTCGGCGCTCCAATCGGCAAAGGCGTGGCAGTTATTAAACTTATAGAATGCGCTGGAGGGCAGGTAGGCCGCAATGTTCTGATCCACATACCCCAGGGCCATGCGCGATTGGATGTGCAGCCACTGCCCATCCGGCGACCAGCGCACCGGTGAGTAGGTGTTGCCCAGGATGCGCTCGTTTTCCAGGGTGTGCGAAAGCAGCACCGTGCGCCCGTTGTCGTAAATATCGTAAATCACCAGGCCGTCATAGGCCTGGTAGGCCAGGTAGGTGCTGTCGGGATGAAACACCACCGGGTGTGGTCCGAAGAAATAGGCCGCCTTCGACTCATTTTGCGTATCCACCGGGAACAGGGTGATGATCATGGCCTTGCCGGTGAAAGGCTTGCGGATGATTTTCAGGCCCTCGTCGTCCGAATAGGCCAGAAAGCTGCTGTCGGGACTGAAGGTGATGGAACTGCGCCCGGCGGCGCCACCTATCGTATCCACAAAGGGCAGCGCCAGCGGCGGGCCGTCAAACGGGGCCGCCAGCACCTTCACCCCCTGCTGATCCACAAAGGCCAGCCAGGCGCCGTCGGGGCTGAGGGTCGCTTTGTCAAGCTCGCTTTCAGGGGCGAAAAGCGGTTTACCCGTCCAGGTGGCCAGGCTGTAGCGCTGCAGGCTGCCGTCCACAAGAAAGAGCAGGCTCAGGTCTTCGCCCGGAGTGGGTTGAACCAAGGGGGTCGCCTTGCCGGCCGGGGTAATCTCGCTGCCGGGGGTGGGGGTTGGGGTGGGCGCCGGGCTGGCGGCTGTTCGCGCCAGGGTGGGGGTAACTTTGGGAGCGCCCCAATCCGGGTTCAGGGTGGGGCGGGTGGCGCTGGGCTGCGGGGTCAGAGTGCGGGCCGGTTTTTTGGTCTCCGTAGGTGCCGCCGCGCTCGGTTCCACATTCGGCCGGCAGCCCGCCAGCATCAACACAGCCAGAATCAGCCCCCAAAGTGCCACAGCCAGCAACCTGTTTCTCATCAGCCTTTCCTCCAGAAAAATATACGAAAACCAGCATGCCTGTTTTGCAACAGCATTTCGTCGGCTGCCCTGCGGCAGCCCGGGTGCATCCATTTTGAACACCAAAGGGTGAAAAAAACGCTTCTAAAATTATACCAACAAATCATAAAAACAAGGTAACTACCTTGACAATGCCACATCTCTATCCTTCTTGAATTTTCAATGCTTTCAATCAGCAGAGTAACCGCATGGGGAGTTTTTGCCCAGCTTTGGGAGCAAAAACTCCCTCAATTAACAGTCGCCCCCTCCCAAAATTGGGGGGGGGTCGGGGGGTGGGTAATCTTAATGTGACATTGTCGAAGTAGTCACCAAACAAATCCATGCTGCCCCCTGATTAACCCAAAAGAGCGGCCTTTTCAGCCGCTCCTTTTTTAAAGTCAGGGTGTTTTATTGCGGGTTGGGCGCGCCCACCGGGCAAACGCTGTTGCAGGTGCCGCAATCAATGCAGCATTCGGCGTTGATCACATATTTGTCGGCGCCAGCCGTGATGCACTTTTCGGGGCATTCGGGCTCGCAGGCGCCGCAGCTGATACAATCATCATTAATGAAATAGGCCATGTTTTAGTTCCTTTCCACGCTGGTTTATTTATCAACTTTGACCGACATAAGCATAGCACATCGCACATCAAAAGTCAAAGGTCAAATATGATGATTTTTGTCACCTTTTTATAGTGCCTGCTCATCGCCGTAATGCAGAATGGTGTCGCGGATCTCGCCCCATTTCAGCGCATCGGCAATGCCCTGGTCAATGGTCAGGGTGGTTTTCCAGCCCAGCAGGTCCCTGGCGCGGTCGGCATTGGCATAAGCCCCTGCCACATCGCCTGGTCGCGGATCGGTTTCCTCGCGCTTCACCGGCTTGCCAAACACGCGCTCGAAAGCCTCCACCAGTTCCTTCACCGTCACGCCGTTGCCCGAGCCCAGGTTGATCACCAGATAGCCGCCTTCGGGGTTGCCGGCGCGTTCAAAAGCCTGGTCAAACTGAGTCACCGCGCTCACATGGGCCATCGCCAGGTCCCAGATATGGATGTAATCGCGAATGCCCGTGCCGTCGCGGGTGGGCCAGTGGGTGCCGGTCACATAAAACACCGGTTCGCGGCCCATGGCCACCGAAACCAGTTTGCCCAGCACGTGCGAAGGGTTCTTGATATGAATGCCCGAGCGCATTTTGGGATCAGCGCCAATGGGGTTGAAATAGCGCAGGGCAATGCCCTTCAGGCCGTAAGCGCGGCAGAAATCTTCCAGCACCATTTCCATCATGAACTTGGTGCGCGCATAGGGGCTGCTGGGGCGCAGCGGAGAATCCTCGCGCACCATGAAGCCCGGCACCACATCGTAAATTGAAGCCGACGAGCTGAAGACAATCCGCGGGTAGCCCAGGCGCGCCAGGGTGCGGAACAGTTCCAGCGATTTTCCCACGTTGTCGCGGTAATATTCGTAGGGTTTTTCCACCGATTCAGGCACCACAATCAGGGCCGCGCAGTGAATGGTGGCCTGAATATCCGGATGCTCGCGGAAAATGGTTTCCAGGGCTGCCTGGTCGGCAATATCCGCCTGGTAAAAAATGCGGCCCTTAGTAAACTCGGGACGCCCCGTCACCAGTGAATCAAGGATGATAGGGGTATGGCCGTGATCTTCAAGGGCAGAACAGATGGTGCTGCCAATATAGCCGGCGCCGCCGGTGATCAAGTATTTCATAAGCCTCCTTCAAGAATATCCTCAAGCCGGTTCCACCGGCCAGGTGAATCAACTTGCTGAATGAAATGGTTAACACGCCGCTCCGCGGCGGGTGCGGGGGTCTGAGGTGGGTTGTCATCATCTGCCGCAGTTAAACTACTCCGGCTGATGGGCGCAGTCGGCAATCTCCTTGGCCGCTTTGATTTTGGCCTGCTGCACCTCGCCGTACTGGGTTTCCAGTTCAATGCGCTGCCACAGGCGGCAAATGGGCACCTGCAATTCCGGCTTGGCCGCCATCACCTCGCGGGTTTGCGTCAGGGCTTCATCCCAGCGTTCCACATTGGCGTAACTTTCAATGAACACAAAGCGCTCCGCCGGGTCTTTGGGACCGTGTTCAGCCAGGCCCGCGTCGCCGTAAGCCGCCGCTTCTTCCCAGTTGCGGCGCTGGCGTGCCAGTTCGGCCTTTTCAAAATAATAGCACCAGTCATTCGAGGGTTCCGCGCCGGCCAGTTCCGGCACCATCCGCGCGCCTTCGCCCTCCGGCAAAACCAGCCCACGCCGCGACCAGGCGCTGGCCTGGGCAATTTCCACCGGCAGCTTGCGGTTGTCGCCGTCAATCAGCGGGTCCAGCACCCGCAGGCAGGCCCAGGGCGCATAAAACACCGCCACCATGCTGGAGGTGCTGCCGGTGAAGGTGGCTGCCAGGTAATCGCGGTACAGCGGCTGGTCAGCCTTCAAAATTTCCGTGCCTTCTTTGAAGCGCCGTGATGGATAGTATAACATATAGCTCATCCGGTCCGTGTGGTTATCCGGCGCATAGTACCAGTTCAGCAGCGCCGAGAGCGAATTATCGCTGTAATAGGTCACCGCCATTTCGTTGGCCAGCACCACCGTATCCGGTTCAATGGCCGGGGCGCGCCAGGCCAGCTGCCAGAAAAAATCGCGCTGGGTTTCCCAATCCTGTTTGTAGGCATTGGCCAGCTGAAATTGAAAGCCCACCGAAGCCGCTGCCAGCGCCGCCAACACCCCCACCCGCAGCAGGCGCGGCGCGGGAACCAGCCGCACCAGCCCCACCAGCAGCAGGCAGGCGCCCAGCATAAACGGCAGGGTAAAGCGGTCCGCCGGGAATTCCATGCGCGGGCGCAGGCCCGTCAGCCAGAACGGCCAGCCGGCCGCCAGCAGCGCCGCCGCCCCCACCAGCACCATCTCGCCGGCCTTGCGCCAGCTGGCGCGGGCCTTGCGGTTCCAGGCAAACAGCACCGCCAGCCCCACAAACGTGACCGCCAGCAGTCCGAAATAAACCAGGGTGGTGCGGCTGCCCAGTTCAGAGGGATCTGGCTGGGCAAAGGCGGCCGCCCAGGCGCCAAAAGTGGTGTTCCACAGCGCCTCGTAAATGCTCACGCACAGGCCCCACAGGGTGCTCAGCGGGTTCGTGCTCAGGTCGGTCAGCAGGCGCGGCTTGTAATTGGTGGTTTGAAAGCTGAAGAAGAAAGTGCGCCAGATGCCCACCGCCGCCATCACCCCCAGGTAAGGCAGCCAGCGCTTCAAGGTCAGGCGCAGGCGGGCCGCCAGGGTGCCTTCCGTCACCACCCACAAAAAAGCCGCGCGCGCCAGCTCCAGCACAAAGAAATATTCCATCATCACCAGATTGCCCAGCGAAAGCAGCACGGCCAGGCCGTGCCACAACCAGGCATGCCGTTTGACCTGCAGCGCGGCCACATTCGCCAGCAGCGAGCCGAAGAACAGGCACAGCACCATGAAAAAATGGCTGTACACCAGCGAGATGAACTGCTGGCCAAAAGCCGGATACACCACCGCCAGCAGGCTCACCCACTCCGCGGCGTCATCCTCGTCCGGCCACACCCGGCGCAGCAGCAGCCACAGCAGCACACCCGAAAGCCAGCGCCACAGCAGGGCAAACACCTGCCAGTGCCACGGCGTGGAACCCAGCAACGGCAGGGTGATCTGATAGAGCAGCCCCCACACCGGGCGGTTGGTGGAAAAATAGCGCGCCAGGCCTTCCGGCCCCAACTGGTGGAAAATCCAATTAATCGGCAAATCGTCCCAGTAAAACCCCAGCATGGGAATCAGCAGGCCGTAGGCCAGCCCGCAGGCGCCCAGCAGCACCAGCGGAAAGAAACGCCGCAAGCGTTCAGGCATCTTTGTCCTCTCCACCCAGAATCCGCCGCACCAGGTAAACCGGCCGGCGCTTCACTTCCTGGAAAATATAACCCACATACATGCCAATCAGGCCCATGGTGATCATCAGGCTACCCCCCACCACCAGCAGCACAAAAATGGTCGAGCTCCAGCCCGGCGTCAGGCTGCTTTGCTGCCCCGTCACCCAGAAGCTGAGCACATAAACCGCCTCCAGCAAGGCCAGCAGCAAAAACAGCCCGCCCACCGAAATGCCGATATACAGCGGCACCAGCGAGAAGGAAAACACCGCATCTGAGGCCAGGTTCAGCATTTTGCGCAGCGAATATTTAGAACGCCCGCCCAGGCGCTGCGGCGGCTGGTAAGGCAAAATCACGCTGCGGTAGCCCATCCAGGCCACCATGCCCCTGATAAAGCGGTGATATTCCGGCATGCTGTTCAGTGCATCCACCGCCGCCCGCGACATCAGGCGGAAATCGGCCGCCCCGGGCTGAATCTGCGTATCGCCAATGCGGTTCACCAGGGCATAAAATCCCCGCGCGGTCAGCCGCTTGAAAAGTGAAACCTTCTCCTCATCCACACGCTGGGTCAGCACAATATCGTAGCCGCTCAGCCCCAGGCGCAGCATCTCGCCGATCAGGTCCGGGGGGTGCTGGCCGTCGCCATCGAGGGTCACCACCCAGTCACCTTTGGTTTGCTGCAGGCCGGCGGTCAGCGCCGCCTGGTGGCCAAAATTGCGGCTCAGCTCCACCACCCTGATGCGCCGGTCAGCAGCGGCCAGGGCTTCGAGCTGCTTGAGGGTGCCGTCGCTGGAGCCGTCGTCCACGTAATAAATGGTGAAAGCGTGGGGCAGGGCTTCCAGCGCCGCGCACAGGCGCGCGTGGAAAGGACTCAGAGCCTCTTCTTCATTATAAAGAGGGATCACCAGGTCAACAGAAAGAGGGGAGGAAGAAGGGGTGGAATCGTTCATCACAGATCTGGCTTAAGTATAACGGCATCCCTTCCACCGGGGAAGGGCAAACGGCCATTTTTCCCTTTCACCGCTTGCAGCCGGTCCTGTGCTTCGTTAAAATAGACATACAGATCCCTCATTGCATCCCATCCAGCGCATCCTCCGGAGGCTTTATGAAACGCATGCCCCTGCCCTTCATCGTTCTGATCGTTATTTGCCTGCTGGCCTGCAATCTCAGTCTGCCGGCCTCGTCCACGCCCGCCGTCCCCCTTGAAACCATCATCCCACCAACCGCCGAACCCACCCGCGGCCTGCCCCCCAAAGGCCCCCCGCCCACCCGCGCGGCTGTTGGCACAGCTGTGCGCCCCACCCCGCCGGCCGGCGATGAAAATGCCGTCACTGCCGCCACGCCCCAACCCGGCGCGCCCGTCTACCGCGCCGGCGGCCTGCCCGGTGTCTATTGGGTCACCAATCCGGCCAGCGGGGTGGAATGGTTTGTTCAGGTCATCCTGCCCAAAAAAGCCGCCAGCCTCGGCCCCCTGCCCGCCCTGGTTCTGGTCCCCGGCGGCATCGGCAGCGGCACCAGTCTCATGGATCCCATCCGCCCCCTGCAAATCATGGCCGACGCGGGCTTTGTCATCGTGGTGTTCGATGCCGAAGGACGCGCCAAAACCGCCGGGGTTGAAAACACCAACGGCTACATCCAGCAGGACGGCCTGGCCGAAGTGATCCGCTTTGCGGCCACCCTGCCCGAAGTGGATGCCAGGCAGATCGGCCTGGTTTCGCTTTCCTACGGCATCACCATGGCCTCAGGTGCGCTGGCCCGCCACCCTGAACTGCCGGTGCGCATGCTCATCGACTGGGAAGGCCCCTCCAGCCGCTTCTATTCCACGGTTGGCTGCAACATCCCGGCCGGGGGCAGCAGCGGCGGCAGCGGCAAAATTGCCTGGCAGCCCTGTGATGACGAAAATTTTTGGAGCGAGCGCGAAGCCGCCGCCTTCATCAAAAGCGTCTGCGTGCCCTACCAGCGCATCCAGTCTGAAAAAGACCATGTGCAATCCACCAACGCGCATGCCGTTGAAATGATCAACAATGCTGTCGCCGGGCTTTCGCCCTGGGTGCGTTTAAACGATGAAACCCCCAACCAGACCTATGACCCTGGCGCGCCGCCAGCCATGCTCCCCGAAAGCTCTGACCGCCAGCGCGAAGAAAACATCGTCCGCTACGCCCAGGAAATCCTTGCGCTCAACATCGCCCCCGTCTGCGCGCCCTAAGCCGGCGTTCCACCCTGGCGCTGCACATGGCGCAAAAAGGCCGGCGAATTCAGGCCGCGCTCCAGCAAATAGGTCAGGTAATATTGAAGCAGCCCCTCCACCTCGGGGCGCAGTTCCGCCGCAGCCGGGGCGCGGCTGGCTTCCATCCAGCCGCTGCGCTGCAAATGGCGCAGCAGGCGCAGCGCCGGCATCGAAACGGGGAAAACCGCGGTCACCTCCGTGCCGCATTCCGGACACAGCGCCCCACCCATCTGCGCCGAAAAGAACTGGTCTTCCGGCTTTAACTCCCGCCCGCAGCTCACGCACTGGAACAATTCCGGCCTGAAGCCCAGAATATCCAGCAGGCGCACCTCATACCAGCGCGAAACCAGCCACAGGTCATCGTGCGGCAGGGTTGCCAGGCGGCCCAGGGTATCCGTCAGCAGGTGAAAAAGATTCGGCAAATCTTCGTTTTCGTAGGTGAACCGGTCCGCCAGTTCCACCACATAGAGAGCAAAGGCGGTGCGCAGCAGGTCATCGTGCAGGGGCAGGTAGGCCTCGGCGGTTTCTGCCTGGGTGATGATGGGCAGGTCGCGGCTGCGCGCCAGAAAAAGGCGCGCCCGCGTGAAGGGCTGCAAATGCCCGGCCTTGCGCGAGCGCAGTTTACGCACGCCCTTGGCCAGCGCCCTCGTTTTGCCCTGCTGCAGAGTGAACAGGGTCAAAATGCGGTCGGCCTCGCCCCAATCGCTGTGGCGCAGCACGACCGCTTCAAGGCTGAAGGTGTGAGAAGGGTTGGGCAAGCCAGCCCTCGCTCAGCTCAAACTTTTAGGGGTGAAGGCTCCGGGCAAAAATTCGCGCAGAGGGGCTTCCTGCACCACATGCCCGTCCTTGTCAGCCAGAATCACCAGAGTTTCCACGCCAAATTCAGCGATCACCTGGCGGCAGGCGCCGCAGGGTGAGCCGCCGTTTTCGGTCAGCACCACAATGGCTTCAAATTCGCGTTCCCCTTCGGAAACCGCCTTGAAAATGGCCACCCGCTCGGCGCAAATACCCGAGGGGTAGGCTGCGTTTTCAATGTTCACCCCGTCGTAAATCTTGCCCGAGGCGGTCAGCAGCGCCGCACCCACTGCGTATTTGGAATAAGGGCAGTAAGCCCAGCGGCGCGCCAGAATGGCGGTTTCGATCAATTGCGTCCGCATTTCATCATTCAGCATGCGGTTCCTCCGTTTCCTTTTCTTTTTCACGACGTGTTTCAGAACGGCGCAGCGCCCGCACTTTGGCAATCCGCCGGGCGCTCACCTGTTCCACTTTCAGCAAAACCCCTTCATCTTCCAGGGTTTCGCCGCCCACCGGCACCCGCCCCACCTGGCTGTAGATATAGCCGCCCAGGGTGTCGGCCTGGTCGTGCGAGAAATGGGTGCCCATTACTTCGTTAAAATCATCCAGACTGGCACGGCCCAAAAAGAGATACTCTCCATCGCCCACCTGCTGGCAGGGCTGCTCTTCGGCCTGGTCATATTCATCGCGAATCTCGCCGATGATTTCTTCCACAATGTCTTCCAGCGTCACCAGGCCGGCCACGCCGCCGTATTCATCCACCACAATGGCCATATGCACTCCGCGTGAGCGCATTTCGGTCAGCAGTTCGTCCACCTTCTTGGCTTCAGGGATGAAATAGGCCGGGCGCAGACGCTCGCGCAGCGAAAGCAGTGAATCCTTCTCGCTGCGCACTGCCAGCAGCAGGTCCTTGGCATACAGCAAACCCACAATGTCATCAATGGTGTCTTCATACACCGGCACGCGCGAATGGCCGTAATGGGTCAAAATTTCGATAGCCTCCGGCAGCGGGGTGTTGATATCCAGGGCGATGATATCAATGCGCGGCACCATCACCTCGCGGGCGCGTGTATCGCCAAACTGGAAAATCGAGAAAATCATTTTGCGTTCGCCCTGTTCAAGCTGGCCTTCGGGTTGGCCCACCTCCACCCAGTTGCGCAGCTCTTCCTCGGTCAGCGCGCTGGCCGGGTTGCCCGCCGATTGGTGCGGCTGGCCTAACACGGCCATCAGCAGCAGCGAAAATGGGGTGAACAGCACGTCAATCCACAGACCCAGCCAGGCCAGACGCAGGGCAGCCGTTTCGGGATGGTCAATCACCCGCCCCTCCACAATGAATTCGCTCACCACAATCACCAGCGCCACTCCTGCCAGCAGGGCCAGTCCGCCGGCCGTGGAAAAAACCGCTGCCGCCGGGGCCAGCAGGCCCAGGCTCACCACCCCTGTCAGCAGAATATGCAGCAGAGTCATGGCCAGGCGCAGGCTGATGCGCAGATGCGGCCGGCTGACCACCTCCGCGGCCCAATCCACCGCTTCGCCGTGCTGTTCGCGCAAATTGAGCAAATGCGGCAGGCGCGTATTATTCAGGCTGGCGCGCGTCACCGCCACCAGCAAGTCCAGACCGATCAAAACCGCCGCAGCCGTCCAGGCCCAGTTATCCATTATCTCCTTGTCTCTTGAAAGGGCGGGCGGGAACCCCCACCACCAGCCCGCCGTCGGGCACATCATGCGTCACCACCGAGCCGGCCCCTGTGCGCGCGTTTTCGCCCAGCTTCAACGGCGCCACCAGCATGGTATCCGAGCCGATAAAGGCGTGATTGCCAATTTCGGTGCGGTGCTTGTGTTCGCCGTCAAAATTGCAAGTGATGGTGCCGGCGCCGATGTTGACATCCTCGCCGATCACCGCGTCGCCAATATAAGAAAAATGGCCCATTTTGGTGCCCGGCCCCAGGTAGGAAGATTTGACCTCACCAAAGTTGCCCATATGCACGCCTTTGCCCAGATGGGCGCCCTTGCGCAAATGGCCAAAGGGGCCAATTTCGCTGTGCTCTTCCATGATGGCGCCTTCAAGGACCGAACAAATCACCGTGCAGGCGTTGTCAATGCGGGTGTTTTCCACAATGGTGTTGGGGCCAATGCGGCAGCCTTCGCCAATTTCGGTCTTGCCGCGCAGATGCGTGTTGGGCAAAATCTGCGTATCGCGGCCAATTTTCACCCCGGCTTCGATGTATACCGAATCGGGGTCAATCATCGTCACTCCCGCCAGCATATGCGCGCGGTTGATGCGCCGCCGCAGGATGGCTTCCGCCTCGGCCAGATGAACGCGGGTGTTAATGCCCATCGCCTCGGCCGGGTCGTCCAGCACAATGGCCTTCACCGCCTGGCCGTCGCCAGAGGCAATCGCCACCACATCGGTCAGGTAATATTCGCCCTTTGGCGAAACCTGCACGCGGCTGATGGCGTTCCACAGCCATTCCGAATCAAAGCAGTAGGCACCCACGTTCAATTCTTTGATCAGCTTTTGTTCAGGGGTGCACTGCGCCTCTTCTACCACCGCTGTCACGTTGCCGTCCGGCCCGCGCACCACGCGTCCAAAACCGCGCGGATCATCATCGATGACCGTCAGCATGGAGAAAGGTCCCTGGTTGGCTTTCTGCGTTTCCACCAGCCTTTGCAGCGTTTCGGCCCTGAACAGCGGCATATCGGCGCTCAGCACCACCACCAGGCCGGGCTTGCCCAGCAGGTGATCTTCAGCCGCCTGAACCGCGTGGGCTGTGCCCAGCGGCTGGTGCTGGTGGGCAAAAACAGCCTGATCGCCCACCGTCTGGCGCACCTGCAGCGCCTCGTGCCCCACCACCACCACAGGCGGCTCATCCGTCAGGGCCGCGGCCAGGTCCAGTGAATATTGAATGAGCGGGCGGCCCGCAACCGGATGAAGCACTTTGGGCAGGGCCGAATTCATGCGCGTCCCCTGTCCGGCGGCCAGAATAATCACATAACAGGTCATGGTAAATTTCACTCCTTTAAGAGAACAAAAAACGAGCCATCAACAGAAAGGCTCGTTTCCTGGTTTGTTCGCACTGGATGGACAGGCTGGGGCACCTGGATTCGAACCAAGATCCACAGATCCAAAGTCTGGTGTGCTGCCGTTGCACCATGCCCCAAGAGTGCCCCCAATTCTATCATACAACCCTTGATTCGGGCAAGGTCACGGTTTTTTCTTCTTCTTTTCCAGTTCTTCCAGCGAAACACCCAGCTGGCGAGCCTGGTCAAAAGAGATAATATCTGGATTGATCAGCTTGGGATCAGAATGTGAAATGGCTGAATCCCAAAACGCATCCGCATCCACCGGCGTCACCGGAGGGTTGCTGCCGCCCAGCAAAGCCAGCAGATTTTCATCCGGCGGCACATTGGTCAGCGGCTGTGATCCCGGCCGCGCCGGGGGGGGGGCCGGGGTCAGGGCTGGAACCGGAGCCGGGGCAGGCTTCACTTCCATTGGTTTTTCAACCGTCAGCAAACGCAGATCGCCAGCCGTCAGGCGAATTTCATCCGCCGCCACCATCAGGCGCACCGCCGAACGGCCCTGCGGCAGAAACACCGCCACCGTCAGCCCGGCCTGCACTGGCGCCGCGGCCACATTGTAACTGCTGCCGGCCAGGGTGAAGCTGAAATCGGCACCGGGGCTGTCCAGGCGCTGCGCGGCCTGCTCGCCGGCCTGAACCACGCCAGAAAGCGCAGCCAGGGCCTGTGTGGTGGCAGGGATTTCACCTTCCGAAAGCATCAGCGTGCCCTGAAAATTAAAGAGTGCGGCGCCCAGCGCGCCCAGCGACTGGCACAGCGCGCGCAGCGCGCCAGAAGCGTCGCCTGCTTCAGCAGACGCTCGCACAGGCTGCGGCGCTGGTTTGGCTTTTTCCACCGCTGCCGGCGCAGTTTCAGCGGCAGCTGACACAGGCGTTTCCGTTGGGGCGGGCTGCGGGGGCAGCGAGCGGGTGAGGCCCAGCAACTTCTCAACCGCAGGAATGAATTCTGCCATGGAGAGCGGCTTGCTGAAAAACAGATCTGCGCCTGCGTCCATTGCCTGGCGGCGCATTTCGGGTGATTTCAACCCCGTCATCTGGATGATCTTGACGTTTGGGTAGCGCGCGCGGAAACGGCGGGTCAGTTCAAGCCCGGAAAAACCTGGCAGACGGATATCCGTGATCATCAGGTCAATCGTATGGCGTGTTGATTCCAGCAGCGCTTCTTCGGCTGAGGGTACCACTGTGACTTCGATGTCCGGATCAATGGTATTAAGGGCGGCCTGGATCAGCCGCCCTAATTCAAAAGCATCATCAACAACCAGAATATATTTTTTAGCCATACCCTAATTATATCCGGTTTTTATTATTCAACACGCCAGCAGGCCACCCAATGTCCAGGAACAGCTTCTTTAAACACCGGCTCCTGAGTGGCGCATTGTTCCATGGCCATCGGGCAGCGCGGGTGGAAACGGCATCCGGCCGGCGGGCGCAGCGGAGAGGGAACATCACCCTTGAGGATGATGCGTTCGCGCTTCAGCTTGGGGTCAGGGATCGGAATGGCGCTGAGCAGGGCCTTGGTGTAGGGGTGCAGCGGGTTGCGGAAAATTTCTTCGCGGGTGGTCAGTTCGGCCATCTTGCCCAGGTACATCACCGCCACGCGGTCTGAAATGTGCTCCACCACGCTCAGGTTATGGGCAATGAACAGGTAGGTCAGGCCCAGTTCCTTCTGCAGGTCTTTGAGGATGTTGAGCACCTGCGACTGGATGGACACATCCAGGGCCGAAACCGGTTCGTCGCAGACAATGAATCGCGGGAAGAGGGTCAGCGCGCGGGCAATGCCAATGCGCTGGCGCTGGCCGCCTGAAAATTCGTGCGGGTAGCGGCGGGCGTGATAATCTTCCAGGCCCACCTTGCGCAGCATGGAAATCATGTTTTCATAGCGCTCTTTGGGCGTGCCAATGCCGTGAATCTTCAGGCCTTCCATCACGCTTTCACCAATCGGCATACGCGGATCGAGCGAAGCATAGGGATCCTGGAAGATGATCTGCATCTGGCGGCGCATGTTTTTCATCTCGCGGCCGCGCAGTTTCAGCACATCCACGTTGTCGAATGAAACCGTGCCCGAAGTGGGTTCAATCAGGCGCAGCATGGTGCGGCCGACGGTGGTCTTGCCGCAGCCCGATTCGCCCACCAGGCCCAGGCATTCGCCTTCCTGAATGGAAAAGCTGACATCATCCACAGCCTTCACATTGGCCACCACGCGCTGCAAGATGCCGCCCCGCACGGGGAAATACTTCTTCAGGTTCTTGACCTCGATCAACGTGCGTTGAGCGGTCTGGGGTGTTTGAGTCGTATCTTGAGTCATGCGGGTACCTCGCTACTTGAGAGACATGGGGGCTTTGTGGCCCTGGGCTTCATCGTCTGTGTAAAGCCAGCAGCGCACACTGTGGTCAGGCAGCACCTGCTCAAGAGGCGGGCAGGCCTGCGTGCAAATTTTCAGCCGGTTGTTGATGCGGGCGCGGCAGCGCGGCGCAAAACGGCAGCCCGGCGGCAGGTTGATCAGGTTTGGCACCGAGCCGGGAATCACATCCAGCTTGTCCTTCACCTGCCCCAAAACCGGGATGGAGCCGATCAGCCCCTGGGTGTAAGGGTGGAGCGGCTTTTCAAACAGGGGTGAAACATCGGTTTGTTCCACAATCTGCCCGGCATACATCACCGCCACCCGGTCGGCCATTTCGGCAATCACGCCCAGGTCGTGGGTGATGAGGATCACCGAGGTGCCCATGCGGGTGCGCAGGTCGCGCATCAGGTCCAAAATCTGGGCCTGAATGGTCACATCCAGCGCGGTGGTTGGTTCATCGGCAATCAACAGCTGCGGGCTGAGCGCCAGCGCCATGGCAATCATCACGCGCTGAGCCTGGCCGCCCGACATTTCATGCGGGAAGGCGCTGGCTTTGCGCTCCGGATCGGGGATGCCCACCAGGCGCAGCAGTTCAACCGCCTTAGCCCAGGCCTGTTTCTTATCGAGGTTCTGGTGAATTTGCAGCACCTCGCCCACCTGGTCGCCAACCATAAAGACCGGGTTGAGGCTCGATTGCGGCTGCTGGAAGATCATCGAGATGCGGTCGCCGCGCATCTTGACCATTTCGGCTTCCGACATCTTCAGCAGATCGCGGCCCTGGAAGAGGATTTCCCCATCCACAATCTTGCCGGGTGCGCCCACCAGGCGCAGGATGGAGAAAGAGGAAACGCTCTTGCCGCAGCCCGATTCGCCCACCAGCCCCAGCACTTCGCCCGGGCGAACATTGAAATCCACGCCATCCACGGCTTTAACCACACCCTCTTCGGTGTAGAAATAGGTTTTGAGGCCTTTAACCTGCAGGATGAATTCTGATTCTGACGAGGGTTTGTTGCCTTCTTGTGTCATAGGTTTTTGAATCTCCTCAAGATATTTTGCTACATTTTCAGGCGCGGGTCAAGTGCATCGCGCAGGCCGTCGCCAACATAGTTGAAGGCCAGCGAGCAAATGAAGATGGGCAAACCCGGAATCAGGGGCAGGTAGGGCTTATCCAGCATATAGGTCTGCGTGGCCGCCAGCATGTTGCCCCAGGTGGGGATCGGGTCTTGAATACCAAAACCGAGGAACGAGAGGGCTGCCTCGGCCACCACATAACCAGCCAGATCCAGCGAGGCCGTCACAATGATGGGGGCCATGGCGTTGGGGATCATGTGCTTGATGATGATTTCAAAGTTGGAGGCGCCCATGGAGCGGGCGGCCTCAACGTAGGTCAGCTCACGCAGGGCCAGCAGCTGGCCGCGCATCAGCTGCGCCGCGGTCATCCAGCCCAGGCCAGCCAGCACCAGAATGATCAGCACCGCCGAGCGCGCGTCGCGTTCGGTCAGCAGCATGATCTTTCCCATAAGCTGAAGAACGAAGTTGGGTATGGGAATGGCCTCTGGATCTTGCAGCAGGATGGCAGAGATGATCAGCAGCAGCGGCAAACTGGGAATGGTCAGCAAAAATTCAACAAACCGCATGGCAATGGCATCAATGACCCCTCCAAAGAAGCCCGAAATGGCTCCCACCACCACGCCGATGAAGATGGAGATGATCACCGAGAAAACCGCCACCGAGAGCGAAATGCGGCCCGCATAAATCACGCGCGAGAAATAATCGCGGCCAATTTCATCAGATCCCAGAAAGTGCGTGCGGCCGGTCTCAGCCTGCACGGCGCCGGGAGGGGCAAACTTGGCTTTGATGTCCAGTTCATCCACTTTGAAAGGAGAAATTTGGGCGGCAAACACGGAGATAAGGAAAATCGCGATCATCAAAATCAGCGAGAAAACCGCCAGTTTGTGCTTGGCAAAACGCCGGGCAATCAATTCCAGCGGGGTGCGCTCTTTGAGCAGCTTTTCAGAGTCGAGTTTTTCGAAAAAATCTTCCTGGATTTCGTTTGTAGAGTTGGTCATGGCATCACCTGTTAAGTCAAGCGGATACGTGGATCAACAACCGTGTAGAGAATGTCGCGCAGCAAGGTCGCGATCACCGTCAGCACAGCCGTAATAAACAGGAACGCCATAGCCACAGGGTAGTCATATTCGCCAAGCGCCTGGAAATATAAACGTCCCATGCCCGGCCAGGAGAAAATGGTTTCGGTGATGATGGCGCCGGAGAAGAGGCCGGGGATGGCAAAGACGATAATAGTCACAAAGGGGATGAGCGCGTTGCGCAGCGCATGCTTGACAATCACGACCCGTTCAATCAGGCCTTTGGCGCGCGCCGTGCGCACATAGTCCTGGCGCAGCACTTCCAGCATGCTGGTGCGGATGAAACGCGACCAGCCGGAAACGGAGACCAGGGTGAGGGTGGCCACCGGCAGAATCAGGTGGAGCAGAATATCTGCCGTGGAGCCAGCTTTGATCACGCCGAGCAGGGGGATGGTGTAGTTGCGCACTGCCACCGCACTGCCCGCAGGCAGATAAGGCCAGCCGGCCGATTTTGGCAAAATGGAGAAAGCCAGGATCATTAAAATGCCGAAGAAAAAGGTCGGCATGGCCGAGCCAATGAAGGCCAGGGTGGTGAAGATGTAATCAAACTTGGAATACTGCTTGATGGCGGAATAAATGCCGATCGGAATGCCCAGCAGCAGAGCAAAGATCAGTGAAAGACCGCTCAGCTGGACGGTCTTCCAGATGCGGCTTTCCAGAAGCTGAGAAACCGGCCGGTCGCGCAGCAAACGCCACGAGTTGCCGAAATCGCCCAGCAAAATGCCCTTGCTTGTGCGGCGGCCGACCAGGTCCTTCAAATAGACCGGGCGGGCGCAGCCGGTCACAACGGTTTCATATTTTCCAGCACTGTTCAAAACTTCCTGGGTGGTCTCTTTGCTGCAGCCAATGACGACATCAGAGAACAACTCCGTGCCGCCGATAACGATCGGCCCAGTCGGCCAGCCAATTAACCAGCGCGTGAAACGCAGCGGTACAGCCAGGTCCAGTTCATAATAAGCGCGGATGCGAATAATGTCTTCTTCGGTGATTCTGAAGCGGCTGTTTTGGGTCGTCTGGCGCATACCTGACATGGGACCGCCAGGCGCGAAGTTTAAGATTGCATAGGAGACAGCCGCCGAAATCAAGACCACAATAATCATCTGAAAAATTCGGCGAATCAGATATCCAGTCATAGGGCTCTCACTGAAAAGGGGTAAATGAGAGGCAGATGTGACCAGGCTGGCCCAGCCACATCTGCCTTTTATTTTAGCTCATTAAAGCTTTGAACACCTTCAAAGTCCCAGGTTTAGTAGGACAGGTTGAAGTCGATGTGTTCCCAGGTCGCGCCAGCGATGACGTAGTTCTTGATCTTGCCTTCCTTTTCGGCATTGACCAGCTGTTCGGTCAGGCCAGCCAGGGTGGTGGGATCGAGAAGGTCAACAGCGCCGGTCAGGAGCTGAGCTTCAGCATTTTCAGGGGTAACCCAGGTAATGATGAGATTGGGGGTCTTGGGCTGCAGGTCGGCGGGGGCAAATTCGTTCACAGCGTAGACGATCTTTTCGCCCTTCACCCATTCCACGATTTTGTAACCGCCAACGCCCCAGGGGGTTTCAGCGATTTCGGGGAGGGTCAGCCAATCTTTGGCAGGAACTTCGGCGAGGGTCTTGCCTTTGTAGGGGCCTTCAGATTCAATCACGCGGTGAGCGGGGTAGTAGCCGAAGGGGGCCAGGAAGTAGGTCGGGCTCTGCACGCCGGGTTTCCAGGTCACGGTCTGGTTGTTGCCATCGAAGGTGATGGCCTGGGTCTGGTCGCAGAGGATGAAGGAGGTGGCGCCGTTTTCTTTATCGCAGGCGGTCTTGTAACCGAGTTCGAAGTCGGCCTGATTCAGTTCCTTGCCATCCGGCCACTTCAGGTCGGTGCGCCATTCGTAGGTCACAACGAGTTGCATCATCTTGACGGGGGTGCCGTCGAATTCGACCACTTCGCCATCAGAATTCATCACTTTGACACCCTTTTCGAGGGTCACAATGTTGGAATCGGCATCAGCAACGCTGTCGCCAGCTTTCACTTCCACAACAGTGTTCTTGGCCAGGCCGCTTTCCAGGGTGGAGAGCTGCTTCACAGTCGCAGGAGCGTAGGTGTAATCGAGGCTGGTGTACGAGCGGGGGTCAGAGATCAGCAGGGCCAGGTTGGCAGCAAAGGAGCTTTCCACCAGGGTGTGCAGAGAGGCAATTTCCTGGGTGAAGCCGATCACAATGGTATCCTGACCGGGGCGTTCCCATTGGGTCACATTGTAGATGTAATATTCCTCGCCGGGGCGGGGATCGAAGCCAGTCAGGTCAGCCACAGCAGCCGAGGTTTCGGTGCGGTTGAACAGCGGGATGGCGGGAACATCTTTGGTGTATTCCTGCTGGACGATGGTGTACTGCTTCTTGCGGTCTTCCTGCAGCAGGGTGTTGTTGGCGGCCTTGATGGCGACAGAGGCTTTTTCATTGCACCAGCCCATGTCGTTCTGGCCGGCCCAGTTGTTGGCGGCAGTGGGGATCTGGTCGCAGGCATAGAGGGTCTGGCCACCGGGATCAGCCTGGCCAACCCAGGCGAAGGCGCCGATTTCGAAGTCACGGCGGGCGAGGCCGGTGGTGTCACCGAACCACCAGGAGGCGGGGGCGTGCAGGCGGATAATGTGAATACCGCAGTCTTTCATCTGCTTTTCCCAAACCGCGGCCCAGGCCTTGCGGAATGCGGCTGAAGTGGTGGTGAATTTGAAGGCCAGTTCAATGCCGTTGGCATCGGTGCGATATTCCTTGCCTTCAGCCATGGTCCAGCCGGCTTCTTCCAGAAGGGCTTTGCCCTTTTCAGGGTCATAGGGGTAGATGGTGATGTTTTCATCGCCAGCATAGGCCCAGTGGGTCTTGGGGATGAAGGTGTCCATCACGAGGGTCTTGGCCTGTTCCTGGGTCAGCAGGGGATAGCCAGCGTTGGCAATATCAACCTTGTTGGTGCAGTAGGCCATGGCCTGGCGGACTTTCAGATCAGCCAGAGCAAAGGGGGCGGTGGCGAAAGCAGTGGGGACTTCCACTGAATTTTCAACGGTTTTTTCAACAATCTGGGTTTCAACGACCGTCTGAGTTTCGACGACTTTGACTTCCTTCGTCTCGACGACTTTGACTTCCTTCTCAACGACAACCGTCTGGACGACGGGCTGGCAGGCTGACATGGCCATAGCGATAACGACCACAAGCCCTAACAGGGACATGAGTTTCTTCATTATACGTTCTCCTCCAAAGAATTTTTATGAATTAGTGAAGCGATAGGGGGATAGAATAGGGGTATTTCTGGTAGAAGACCACCTCCTTAAAGCCATCATCAATTTTGGGTACAAACATATTATTAATGGGGGCTGCGATTAAAGTGTTTAATCTGCGGATTAAACTTTTAGCAGTTTAGCATAGTAAAGTAGATAAGTCAAGCGGTATCGTCTTTTTTTAGGGTCATTCAGACAACCGTCTGACAAAATCAGGCCGAATCTCCTTCCAGAGGGGTGATTTTAATGATTTTTCCCCTCCTGCAGGACCCCCTGACCCCACCCTACATAAGGTATAATCACCCCATCTTTATTCGTGGAGAGAGACCCGCCATGCGTTTGAAGTCTGACTTGCTCTTGCTGCTGGCCGCCGTCATCTGGGGCAGCACCTTTGTGGCCCAGCGCCTGGCCGCTGGGCATATCGGTCCCTTCCTTTTTAATGGCCTGCGCTTCCTGCTGGGGTCGCTGGCGCTGCTGCCCTTCGTGCTGCGCGCCCGCCAGCCCTTCCCTCGCCCCGCCCTGCCCTGGATGCTCCTGGCGGGCCTCCTGCTGGTGGGCGGCAGTTCGCTGCAGCAGGCCGGCATCCGCACCACCAGCACCGCCAACGCCAGCTTCATCACCGGTCTCTATGTGGTCATCATTCCCCTCAGCCTGGCTCTCCTTTTTAAGGAAAGCATCACCCGCCTGGTGTGGGCGGCGGTGGGCTGCTCCACCCTGGGCGGCTTTCTGCTCAGCGCCGGCGCCCTTTCGCCTTTCTCCATCGGCGATCTGCTGGAGCTGCTGGGGGCCATCTTCTGGGCCGCCCATGTCATCCTGGTGGGGCGCAAGGCCCGGCAGGTGGATCCCATCGTCTTTGCCCTGGGGCAGTTCGTGGTCTGCGGCGTTCTCAACCTCATCCTCGGCCTGATCATCGAACCCGAAACCCTGGCCGGCCTGGCCGGTTCGTGGGGCGCCGTGCTCTACGGCGGCATCCTTTCCGTGGGCATCGCCTACACCCTGCAGGTGGTGGGTCAGCGCCATGCCCCGCCCACCGATGCCGCGCTGATCCTCTCCCTCGAAACCGTCACCGCCGCCATCTTCGGTTATCTCATCCTCGGCGAAACCCTCACCCCCCTGCAAATGGTTGGCAGCGCGCTCATTCTGGCGGCCGTGGTACTGGTGCAGATTCCTGCCCGCCGCGCCCCCACCCCCACTCCGGCCGGTTGAGCGCAGCCCGCAGACCTGTCAACGCCCCGCCCCAAAGCGGGACGTTTTATAATTAACCGGCCTCAGCCGCCTTTCTCAACATAATAATGCAGCAAATCCTGTTCAAAGGTCGGTGCATGGAAATCCCGTCCCAGCAGGGTCAGAATCTGGGTGCGGTGATCGGTGGCATGGTTGGCCACATGCAGCAAAATTTGCCAGCGCGTGCTTTCAGCATTCACATTCCGGCTTTGCCAGCGCCATGCCACCTTTTCATTCAACTGCGCTTCGCTGACGGCGCCCAAATAGCCCGTGACCAGCGCCTGCATCTCGGTCCAGCCGGCCCGCACCGCCGCCCGCGTGGGATAATCCCGCGGGTCAAAATGCGGCGGAAAAGGCTGGTCCTGCAGGCGGTGAATCCAGATGGTGTTGGCGCTCATCACGTGCACCATCTGGTTGCGGATGGAACCCAGGGAATAATCCACCTCGCAGGTGAAATCCGCTTCCGCCAGGGGGTCCAGGCAGCCCCACAGGCGTTCAAACGCCCAGAAAGTGTAATCAAAAAATTCAACCAGCAGGATTTTGTTCATCATCAAACTCCCGAATCCCTCATCAGACCGCCGTCAAACAGTATAAACATGGCAATGCGACGATCAATACCACAGCTTCGGTTTGATATACCACAAAGACATACCCGGCATAATTTCCCCTAAATTTACCGGATCCTTTTCAAGCAAAATGGCAGGTTCACCATTCTCGCCATTGATATACCTCTCCCAAAGCAACGGGGCCGCCTGATGGTGGTCAGGCGGTCCCGGTTTGTGTTTTATTTTGCCGGACAGGCCGCCCCCACATCCAGCCCCTCCAGGTACCACAGGTCAACCGTGGTCAGCGCGTCCTTCAGGCCGCACAGGTCCGGCCGCGCCAGGGTCAGGTGCGGGTAAAGATACAGCGGGACCACCGGCAAATCGGCGTTGAAAATCTGCTGGGCAGCGGCCTCGGCTTCCAGGCGACCTGCCGCGCCGGGCAGCAAACCGCTGGCATTGGCGCAGGCCTCGTCCATGACCGGGCTGCTGTAGCCTTCCACGTTCACCCCCAGCCACTGGTTTTGCGCGGTGGGAATGCGTTCGCTGGTGTACATGAAACAGGACGACTGAAAGGTGCCCTGCCACGAAAACTGCACCAGGTCGAAGGCGCGGCTGAACACCTTGCCCTCCGGTCCGGCGGCAAACAGTTCCTGGGCCGGCAGCGCGCTCACCGTCACCTGGATGCCGCAGGCACCCAGTGACTGGCTGATGGCCGCGGCGGCCTGCTGACGCAGGGGCGCATCGGTGGTCCAGTAGGTCAGGCTCAGCAGCGTGCCCGCGGGAACATTTTTTACGTTCTGGGCAGTGCGCGGGGTGGCCGGGTTGTTGTCGGCATCCACCCAGCCGGCCTCATCCAGCAGGCGCATGCCTTCGGCAGTCGAACCGGCGGCCGCGGCTGCATCCACTGCCTGCTTGAGGGGATTGAACAGGCTGCTCTGCGCCGAAACATAGCCCAGGCCGGGCAGGCTCAGCCCGCTGAACAGGGTTTCCGCCAGCGTCTGGCGGTTGATGCAGGCAGCGAAAGCCTGGCGGGTGCGCGCATCGCCAAAGAAATCGGGGCGGTCCACGCCGGGAGTATAGCCGTCGTCGTAGCTGGCGGGCGCGATGCCAAAGGTCAGCTGCTCCCATTCAGGCCCGTAGCTGGTGGCGCGAACCGCCTTCTGGCTGTTCAGCAGGCCGGCCACAGCAGCCGCCTGATCTTCCACGTGGGTGGAACGGTCCAGAAGGTCGCATTCGCCGCTCTGCAGCATCTGCAGGGCTTCGGCGGCGCCGTTTTTGGCAAAACGGAACACCAGGTGATCAAAGCGCGGCAGCCCTTCGGCGGCGCGGAAATAATTAGGGTTTTTGCTCAGGGTGATGTGATCGCCGCGCGTCCATTCATCAATCACATAAGGCCCCCAGCCCAGCGGATTCTGGGTCACCAGCAGGCTTTGCAGCAGGTCAGAGGCCGGAATGCCGCGCAGCTGGTGTTCGGGCAGCGGCGCCCAGAAGGTCATCTGCGCGCGCGCGTCCACAAAACCGGGCAGGCCTTTCCACTCCACCGTGCGCTCATCCAGCGCCTGGTAGGCGGCGGTGCGTTCGGTCATGAATTTTTGCGTGGGGGTCTGTTTGTCGGCGTCCAGTTTGAAGGAAAGCACCGAATCAGCCGCCGTCACCGGCGCGCCGTCTGACCAGGTCACCCCGCTGCGCAGGGTGGTGCGCGCCGTCACCTGGTCCATTTGCAGAGGCGTCTGCCCATCCCAGGTCACGGCGCAGGCGCGGCTCAGGCAGCCCGCCGGGCGCACCGTCAGCCCCTTCACCAGGGTCATCACGTCGCCGTCAGCGTTAATCACCGTGTCGCCAAAGCTCACATTCACCGGCTGCACGCTCAGGCCGCCGTTATCCACAGACGGAACGGCTTCCACAATCACCGGCGTCAATGCGCCGTTTAATTCATCCACCGGGCCGTCATAGACCGCCTGCAAAATACTGCGCGCGGCCTCGCTCTGCCCGCCTGAATAACGGTAGAGGTTTTCGGGTTCCGCCCCCACGCACACCACCAGGGTGCGCGGCGTGGGGGTGGGTGTCGGCGGCACCGGCGTGGCCGTGGCCGTGGGCGCCGGGGTGGCCGTGGCGGTGGGCGCCAGGGTGGGGGCAGGTGTGGGGGTGGCGGTGTTGCAGGCTGCCAGCAGCAGCGCCAGCAGCACAATGGGCATCATATAAACGAAACGTCTCATGCAGGATTTTCCTTGACCGTGATGGTGTAGGGGGTTTGACCTTCTACGCCGCGCACAAAAAAGAAATGCGGGCCGGTGTAATCGGGGGTGAAATAAACCTGGGCGCCCGGTTCGCTGGTTTCATCCTGAAAAATCACCGCACAGGTCTGGTCGGTGATGTAAAAATCGAGGTCTGCGTCCATATCCTCCGGGGTGAGGGTAATGGTGTACTCAACGTCTTCATCAAGCAGCACCTTGTGAAATTTTTCCGCGCCGGCGGCAATTTCGCCGTAAAGGGTCATATCCAGCAAAGCAGGGGTTGCCATCATGTTCTCCTTTTATCCATCCATCATTGGTTTGATGCTGATTTTACCGCAAAACCGGCCGGATGGGCGGTTTCAGCGCGGCTGCCGCCAGAAAAACCACCAGTACATGCAGGTTGAAATGAGATACAGCACAATCACAATGGCGAACACCGGCCCAAAGCCGTAATTCACCTGAATCCAGCCGCTGATGGATGGGCAGAAAGCCCAGCCAAAATTGCTGGCCATGCTCACCAGGCTGGCCACGGTGGCTCGCGCCGAAGGATCCACTTTTTCCATCACAAAGGTCTGGTAAACCGGGCCGCTCATGTTCATCAGCCCCAGGCGCATGTAGTAGGCCAGTGCGCTGAGGCCAAAGATGGGCGAAAAGCCCAGCATCACCAGGAAGGGGATGGACAGGGCCTGGCTGAGCACCACCAGTTGAATTTTGCCCACGCGGTCGGCCAGCGGCGGCGCAGCCATCAGGCCAATGCCCATGGCCAGCGCGCCCCAGGCAAACATGGTGCCAATCACCGCGTCTGACTGCTGGTGCACGTTGCGGAAAAAGACGTTCATGAAAGGCATGAACAGGCCCGCGCCAATGCCGGTGATGAACATGGGGGTGATCAGCTGGGCCAGCAATCCCGGCGATTTGCGCGCATATTCGATGGGGGCAAACACCGTGCGCTGGGCGGCCGTCAGGCGCGGCAGCTTCATCATCACCAGCGGCAGCAGGGCCAGCGCCGCCCCGCAGGCCACCACCATCAGCGACAGGCGGTAGGCTTCTGTGCCGGTGGAGCTGATATTCTGCCACAGCCCAAACCAGGTGGGCATGTACCCGCCAATCCAGTTGCCCAGCGAAGATGAGATCATCTGCAACCCCACGCTGAAACTGAACAGGTAAGTGCGCTCTTCTTCCTTGCTGTTTTCCATCAGAAACGGCGACATGCTGACGCCCGAAAGGCTCTGCGCCAGGCCCAGCAGCACGTTCATGCTGATGAACATTGGCACCGAGGGAAAAAGGGTCATCAGCAGCACCGCCAGGGCCACGCTGGCCGCACCAATCACCAGCGAGCGTTTGCGCCCCAGAGAATCGGCCAGGTAGCCCATCGGCAGAGCCGCCAGCAGCGAGGTGAGGCTGGAGGCCGAAACCAGGTTGCCCAGCAGGGTTTCATCATAACCCTGGCTGAGGACAAAAAAATTAAACAGCAGCCGGTAAACGCCCAGGGCTGCCCCAGATATGATGGCGCTGATCAGATACAGGCGGGCATTCGGCGAAAAGGCCGCCAGCCGGCGGCCGTAATTGACCAGAACTTTCTGAAAACCAGACATAAACCTGCTCTCTAAAGACAATCAGCGCGCGGGAGAGGTCTCCCGCGCGCCAGAAAAATCTCGGGCTGATCTCTTTTTACTGCGGGGTGGGCGTGGTGCCAACCGGAACCACCGGGCTCAGGTTATTGCCAAACACCAGCTGCGGGAAGGTGCCTTCCTGCACAAAGATCAGTTTGTCGGTGGACTTGATGGCGCTGGCATTGACCAGGGCCATCTGGTACTGGTAATAGTTGCTGTTCTTGGCGTAAATTTCAGCCAGGGCCAACTCCCGCGCCAGGTCGGCGCGCGCTTTTTCAATGGCGGCGGCGGCCTGGGCCTTGTTGATTTCCAGGTCACGCTGCGCTGAAAGCAGATCGTTGTTCTTCTGGGCCTCAATCACCGCCTGCTGCGCCACCAGCTTTTCCTGTTCCAGCTGAGCCAGAATGGTCTGCTGCTTGGTGGTTTCCTGCAGTTTCGACTGTTCAATGCGGATCTGGGCTTCCTGTTCAGCCCGGCGGGCTTCGCCTTCAGTGATGGCTTTCTGCTTATCCTGCACGGCCTTTTCGGTTTCCAGGCGGCTGCGGGTGATGGCGTCCAGCAGTTCCTGCACCGCCGGCGAGAGGGCCACATTCGGCACGGTCACATTGGTGATACTCAGACCGTAGGAAACGGCCAGTTTGTTCAGTTCGGTGTCGATGCAGTTGCGCAGCGAATCGCGGTCTGACCCTATCACTGAATCCTGGTAGGGACGGTCGCCCACGCACACTTTCATCGCCTGGGTGGCCAGGTTGGAGATGACCGCCTGAAGCGCGTCATCGTTTGTATACACTTTTTCGTACTTCGTCCAGAGCTGGCGGATCTTCTCCACGTCAATCAGCCCGGGGCGAAAAACGCTGCCGCTGACAGTCACGCCCAGGCGCTGGTTATCAGCCGTGATCACTTCGGCATCTTCCACCGTGAACTGGTAGGACTGGGTGGTGAATTTCTTCATTGACACGTACAGGCCAAAGTCGCTGTAAATACCCGGACCCACCACGTCTTTGATCTGGCCGCCGTTGTAGCGCACGCCGATCTCATCCGCTTCCACTGTTTCAAAAAGGTAGAAGGGTTTGACGACCATGACGGCCACCAGCAGCCCCAACAAAATGATCACCACAAGCGCAATAATGCCCACGCGAGCAATTCTATCCATTTTAGCTCTCTCCTTGTCTGAAAACGAATCAATGTGATGTTAACTTCGACGAATGGCCTGATGAACCAGGCATGCCTTCAGTATAGCAGAAAATCCGCCGGACGCAAAATATCAGCGCGGCGTTAAAAACAGGAACCAGATCAGCCACAGGCCAATCATCATCAGGCTGGCGCCAAAGCGCAGCACCGCCGCCAGTCCGCAGCCAATGAAGGCACTGCGCGTGGAATCAAGGGCTTTGCGCCAGTCGCGGATGCGAAACCACTCCACGGCAAAAATGGCGGCAAAGGAAGCCGCCAGCCCCGCCAGCGGCGTCCAGATCAGCCCTACCACCAGCATCACCACCGCGCTGATGCCAATGGCCCACCAGCTTGCCCCGCTCTGCCGCGCCGTGGCCCCCATCAGGATGTTATCGGCCATGGTGCCGGCAATCAGCAGCACGGTGACGATGAAAAAGAGGATGGCGCTGGGCCAGGTGAAGCCCGCCAGCAGGCCGTAACCCAGAATGGCCAGCCAGATGATGTTGATGCCCGGAAAAAATACCAGAACCTGGCCCACCAGGCCCACCACCATGCCCACCACAATCAGCGAGAGCAGCAGGGTATAAATCGCAGGGTCCAATCTCTCTCCTTAAACATCCCATTGAGGCGGCCTGCGCCACCTCAATGGGATGTTTCACTTTCGGCACCCTATTTGATCACCGTCAGCCCGCCCATCCAGGGACGCAGCACTTCGGGGATCACCACCGAGCCATCGGCCTGCTGGTAGTTTTCCAGCACGGCGATCAGGGTGCGCGGCATGCCCAGGCCAGAGCCGTTCAGGGTGTGCACAAAACGCGGTTTGCCGCCGTCGGCTGGGCGGTACTTGATGTTGGCGCGCCGCGCCTGAAATTCGCCCACGTTCGAGACCGATGACACTTCCAGCCATTCGCCGCAGCCCGGCGCCCACACTTCAATATCGAAGGTGATGTGCGAGGCAAACGAAAGGTCGCCGGTGCACTGGCGGATGATACGGTAGGTGAGACCCAGCCCGGCGGCCGTGGCTTCGGCATCTGCCAGCATGGCTTCGTGTTCGCGCGCCGAATCTTCGGGCCGGCAGTACTTGTACATTTCAACCTTATCAAACTGGTGCCCGCGCTTGATGCCGCGCACATCGCGCCCGGCGCTCATCTTTTCGCGGCGGAAACAGGGCGTGTAAGCCGTATAATGCATCGGCAGAGCGGCTTCGTCAATCACGTCGCCCATGTGCAGCCCGGTCAGCGGCACTTCAGCCGTTGGCACCATCCACAGGTCTTCTTCATGATCTTTGTACAGGTTATCCTGGAACTTGGGCAGCTGCCCGGCGGCATAGAGCGTGTCGGAACGCACCATGAAGGGGGTGTATTTTTCCGTGTAACCCTGGCGGATGTGCAGGTCCAGCATCCAGGCAATCAGCGCGCGCTGCAGCCGCGCCCCCGCCCCGCTCAGCACGTAAAAGCGCGAGCCGGTGATCTTCACGCCCTGATCAAAATTGAGAATGCCCAGAGCCGTGCCCAGTTCCCAGTGCGGCAGGGGCGTGAAATCAAAGACGGGTTTCTCGCCCACCGTGCGCACCACCACGTTATCATGGTCATCCTTGCCCACCGGCACCGAGGGGTCGGGAATGTTGGGCAGCACGCGCACGGCCGCTTCCAGGTCGGCATCCACCTGGCGCAGCTTTTCATCGAGGGCGGCAATTTGCTCGCCCACCACGCGCATGGCTTCAATCCGCTGTTCGCGTTCGGAACTGTCCTTGGAGCGCCCGATTTCTTTTGAGACGCGGTTGCGTTCGCTTTTCAGGTTTTCAACTTCGGAAATGATCTTCCGGCGTTCCTGATCCAGCGCCACAGCCTGGTCAACCGGCGCGGGGTCCATCTGGCGGTCCAGCATGGCCTGGCGCACCACTTCGGGGTGTTCACGAACAAGATTCATGTCGAGCATAGCAGCCTCCGTAAGGACAGTTAGGATACCCTCAATTATAACGTCAAACCGCCTGAAAATTCAATGCAGCCGGCGGTTTTTTGCGCGGTTCCCGCCCGTGAAGAACAGGCTTTCAGGCTGTTTCGCTGATCTTCTTATCCATCTCAGCCGCTTTGCCGGGCTGCGGTGGGGCGAATTTGGCCTTCCAGCAGTCAATGCACACATGCAGCGGCCGGGGCTCGGCCGGAATGAGATATGCCGCGCCCCAGCGTTTGCAGATATCGCAGCGTTTGAGAATTTTCTCCATGCTGCCCGCCTAGGCCGGGCCGCCCAGTTCGCGGTAGCGGAAGCAAGACACAATATGGTCATTGACCATGCCGATGGACTGCATCACCGCGTAGCAGATGGTAGGGCCCACAAAGGTGAAGCCGCGGCGGCGCAGCTCGCGGCTCATGGCCTCGGCGGCGGGGGTGACGGCCGGAATTTCACGCTCTTCCTGCCAGGCGTTGTGCAGGGTTTTGCCGCCGGTGAAGGACCACATCAGCGCATCGAGGGTGCCGCCCTCGGCGTGCAGCTGGCGCACCAGGCCGGCATTCTGGATCACGCCCTGAATCTTGCGCCGGTTGCGCACAATCCCCGCATCTGCCATCAGGGCCGCCACCCGCTCATCATCATAGGCGACAATTTTTTCAAGTTCAAAGTCATCAAAGGCGCGCCGGAAGGCTTCCCGTTTCTTGAGGATGATGGCCCAGCTCAGGCCGGCCTGGAACATATCCAGCACCAGAAATTCAAACAATTTGCGCTCATCATGCACCGGCGTGCCCCATTCGGTGTCGTGATAAGCCTGCATGACGTCATGTGTGCCCCACGGGCAGCGGCTGATGGACATGTTTCACCTCGCAATTTGGGCTATAATCAAGGATAGATGGACGGCCTCAGCCGCCACCCATTAATCTTACCATCAAATGACAGCCGCCAGAAGGAGAAAAACATGTGGCGTAACCGAAGATCCCCCCGCGGCCGCGGCGGCCTGATGGGTCGAATGCTGGACCCCTTTCAACAGCCGCCCATTCTGAAAGAAGCCCATGCGCTGTATGACCACGGCCGGTTCAACGAAGCAGCGGGCCTGTTTGAAAAGCTGGCCGCTGGCGCGCGCCAGCGCATGGGCCGCCAGGCGCCTTTTCTGTTCATCATGGCCGGCATGGCGCGCGTTCAGGCGGGTCAGCCAGCGGTCGGGATCAGCTACTTAAATGAAGGGATGCAGATACTGGCTGCTGCCTCGCGCTGGCGCGCCTTCTGGCAGACCGGGCAGCGCTGCGTGGCCGAGCTGAACCAGGCGGGTTACCCGGCTGAAGCCCAGCAGGTGGAAGCCTGGCTGCAAAACGCCAGGCCGCCCCAGGCGGCGCAGATGCCCGCCCCCGCTGCCCCGGGCCGCCCGGCCCTGCCGCTCAAATGCCCCTTCTGCGGCGGCGGCGTAGACCCTTCGGCGGTGGACTGGCTGGATGAGCAGACCGCCGAATGCGATTACTGCGGCAGCCCCATCCGCAGCGAAGCCTGATTCCTGAGAGTCAGGTTAATCGTTGGGGAATCGGTGGGTAAACGTGATTGACAGCCAGCCCGAGTCAGGCTATACTTTTAACATGGAGTGCAAATAACGCTATGCGATGGTTTGAGTCACCCCGGGTGTTGCTTTCTTCCAGGCACGCATATTAATGCGTGCCTGTTTTTAACCCCAAAAATTTTGAAAGGAGACGAAACAACATGGACTATGGCATGATCGGTAAGATTGAAAAGGCAAAGCGCTACGCACAGCAGTTGGAACGGATCCACTTTGATGATTTCTCTGTCACGATGGAAGGCGAGAACAACCCGCATGTGGTGCGGTACAACGCCGGCACCTGGCAGTGTGATTGCGATTTCTTCCATTCCCGGGGGCGCTGCAGCCACACAATGGCAATGGAAATGGTTCTTAACGGCATGGTCATCAAACACGCCGAACCTGTGGCCGAATAACAATTGAATAATTTGGGCCCCTGGCGCTGCCAGGGGCTTTTTTGTTTTTTCCGGCTGTCATGCTCGCAGGTGCAGCCCCTTTTTGGCCTGTGGGCGAGGGTAAACCCCGCCCCTACATGACGGCGGTTTCGTACAGCGCCCTTTTTGCCTGTGGGCTCGCCCGTAAAAAAACTCGCCCCTTCGGGATGATTAACTTATGGGTTATAATTCGCCCATGATGGAAGTTGAAGACATTTTACCAGACCCAATCTGGGTGGACACCCCCGAAGCGCTGCAGGCTCTGAGCCGCGACCTGGAAAACCAGACGATCATTGCCGTGGATACCGAATCGAACAGCCTGCATGCCTACCGCGAGCAGGTGTGCCTCATCCAGTTTTCCACCCCCCGCCAGGATTATGTGCTGGACCCCCTGGCCCTGCGCGATCTGAGTCCGCTGGCGCCCATTTTTGCCAGCCCCGCCATTGAAAAAATTTTCCACGCCGCCGAATACGACCTGATCTGCCTCAAGCGCGATTTCAACTTCTGCTTTGAAAACCTGTTCGACACCATGCACGCCGGGCGCATTTTGGGCCGCGAAGGCGTGGGCCTCTCTTCGATGATCGAGGCCGAGTTCGGCATTGTGCTCAACAAGCACTACCAGCGCGCCGATTGGGGCATGCGCCCCCTCAGCCCGGAGATGCTGGCATATGCCCGCCTCGACACCCATTACCTGATTGCCCTCCGCGACCGCCTGCGCGCCGCCCTGCAGGAAAAAAAGCGCTGGGAACTGGCTCAGGAAGATTTCAAGCGCTTCTGCCACGCCCCCTGCGCCAGCCACGCCAACGGCGATAACAACGACGCCCTCTGGCGCTTCCCCGGCGTGCAGCAGCTTGAACCGCAGCAGGTGGCCATTTTACAAGAGCTCTGCCGCTACCGCGAAGCCTGCGCCCGCGAGCTCAACCGCCCGCCCTTCAAGGTGTTCAGCAACCAGGGCCTGCTCGAAATTGCCCAGGTGCGCCCCCACTATGTTGAAGAGCTGCGCCTGCTGCCCAGTCTGAGCGAACGCCAGGTGCGCAAATACGGCCGCCATTTGCTTGAGGCCGTGCAGCGCGGGCGCAGCCTGCCCCCGCCCCGCCGCCCCAGCCCCCATATGGAAGATGAACGGGTGCTGGCGCGCATGGAACGCCTTAAAGAATGGCGCAAAATGACCGGAAAACAACTTGGGGTCGAGTCGGATGTTGTGCTTCCAAAGGATATCCTGTATACTATTTCTATAACAGATCCACAAAATTTGGAACAGCTTTCGGCGTTGATGAGCCAGACGCCCTGGCGGTTCCAGCAATACGGCCCGGCCATCATGAAAGTGCTCAATAAATCTGCCTGAGGAGACCTCATGCACATCCAATTCCTGGGCGCCGCCCGCACCGTTACCGGTTCCTGCTATCTCATTCACGTCAACAACCAGTCGCTGCTGCTTGAATGCGGGCTGTACCAGGGCAAGCGCGAGGAATCTTACGAGAAAAACCGCAATTTCAATTTCTTTGAACCCGCCAAAATAGACGCAGTCATCCTTTCCCACGCCCACATCGATCATTCCGGCAACCTCCCCAACCTGGTCAAACAGGGTTATAACGGCCCCATTTACGGCACCAACGGCACGGTGGCCCTGGTGGATATCATGCTGATGGATTCCGGCCACATTCAGGAATGCGACGTGCAGTTTGTCAATAAAAAGCGCGCCAAACACGGCCTGCCGCCGGTGGAACCCATCTACACCCAGGAAGACAGCGCCGCGGTCAAGCCGCACCTGGTGGGCAAAGATTACGAGGAACCCTTCCACCCCATCAACGGAGTCACCGCCCGCCTGATTGAGGCCGGGCATATTCTCGGCTCGGCGGCCGTGCGCCTGGATATTGAAGAAAACGGCAAGCACACCAGCCTGTGGTTCTCCGGCGATATCGGCCGGCCCAACATGCCCCTGCTGCGCGACCCGGTGCTGCCGGAAGATGTGGATTACCTGATGATGGAATGCACCTACGGCGACAAGCCCCACCGCGACCCCGAAGAGGCTTTCACCGAGTTCCGCGATGTGGTGGCGCGCACCTATAAAAAAGGCGGCAAGGTCATCATCCCCGCCTTTGCCGTCGGCCGCACCCAGGAGCTGGTTTACTTTCTGCACCAGATGAACCGCCGCCGCCTCATCCCGTCCATCCCGGTCTATGTGGACAGTCCCCTGGCGGTGGCCGCGTCAGATGTGTTCCTCAAATTCACCGATTATTTTGACGAAGAAACCAGCCGTTTTGTGGCCAACGGCTCGCACCCGGCGCTGAACTTTGAAAAACTGACCTACATCCGCTCGCTGGATGAATCCAAAGCCCTCAACGAGCGCCACGAACCCATGATCATCATCTCCGCCTCGGGCATGGCCGAAAGCGGGCGCATTCTGCACCACCTGCGCAACAACATCGAAGACCCGCGCAACACCATCCTCATCGTCTCCTGGCAGTCGCCCGATACCCTCGGCCGCCGCCTGGCGGACCGCGTGCGCGAGGTGAAAATTTTCGGCGAGGTGTTCCAGCGCAAGGCCGATATTGCCACCATTGGCGGTCTTTCGGCCCACGCCGGCCAGGATATGCTGCTGCGCTACGCCCTCAACGTCAAAAAGACCGCCCGGCGCATCATTCTGGTGCACGGCGAACCCCCCGCCGCCGAAGCCTTCAGGCAGAAACTGCGCGAGGAAGGCGGCACCCCCACCTTCTACCCCAACCTCGGCGAAGCCGTTGAAATCGTCCCCGTGTAAACTCAAAATTCCCATCCGTAAAAAATGACCTCAATTTTGCGGCAGAAGATTAACCGCGAAGGACGCCAAGGACGCAAAGAAAGAAAAAAGATAACGGCTCAGGTATGGCGCAAAAAGACCGGCCAAACCGCTCCCTGAGCTTGTCGAAGGGAGCTTGGACCATTAGAAAGACCTTCACGCTGGCTTCGACCCTCTGGCGAGGGCAGGCAAAGGCTCAGCCAGCGGTATTTGCTCAACGGCCTGAGCAGTTACGAAAAAAGAACAGCCGGTTTGTCTTGAAAACCGTCACCCTCGCGTGTTATACTTACATTGTAAGCACAGGAGGTGTTTATGTTACGCCGTTTATTTAAGACCGGAAACAGTGTTGTCCTTTCCCTTCCGAGGGAGGTATTGGAAAGTCTTGGCGTTGGCAATGGGGAGAACGTATCATTGGAATTGGATCAACAGCAGCACCGCATCATTATCACCGCAGCCGAGAAGCCCCTTGCCGCGGCTGGCGTGGATGAAGATTTTGCCCATCAGGTCAATGCCTTCATTGAGCAATACCGTCCCGCTTTGGAAGAACTGGCGAAGTGATCCGTTTGTCAATAGACACACGTAAATGCTCCACACGTATTCACCCAAACTGCACCAGAGATCTTCAGCAACAATGTACCACTTTCACAAGGCATGTTAAAGAAATCGGCATATGGTTTTAAGTCGGTTTCTG